>X371_Linnaeus_Two_toed_Sloth__coassemble_864_pt1 | contig 34718 bp, 32 predicted proteins | sample X371_Linnaeus_Two_toed_Sloth__metabat2_low_PE_006 | metagenome-assembled genome bin X371_Linnaeus_Two_toed_Sloth
TTCACATACTTTATAACAAAAAATATTATTGATTATTCAAACGTTACCAAAAGTTTAACTACAGGAATGCAAATTACAAAATTTAATTTTATTTATGCTGCTACATACATCGCTCTAATAAACTCATTCCTAGAAGAGTTCTTTTTTAGGGGTTATGGATTTATAACCTTAAAAAGATATTCTAATCGAAGATATGCATATCTTTCCTCTTCAATTGCCTTTGCTTCTTACCATATCGGAATGCTTTTAGAAATGTTTAATATTTACGTTTTAATATTCTTGTTAATCAGTCTAATATTTGGAGGTTGTCTCTTTAATTATCTAAATGAAAAAAACAATAATATTTATTCATCCTGGTTTGTCCATATGTTCACAAACTTTGCCATTAATTCAATTGGTTTAATTTTATTTGGCATAGTATAGTAGTTGCACAAGTTTAACAATATACATATCATACAATTGTTTTGAATAATCGAAAGATAATATTTCATTTCTCAATTTTGGCAACAAACTAACTATTGAATCTAATTTTTGATTATTTTGCATACAATCTTGCCATCTTTGCATACCTAACCAAGCTATTTTATCTGCATCTTTTACTATTTTTCCCTCCACCGTCCTAGGATTCATATCCCATTTATGAAATAAAACCGCCTCTACACATTGTTGAATCATTTCCTGATCATATCCTAACTTTAGCATTGCATTAGATAGCATTTTTGCACTAACTGCCTCATGACCTTCACTCTTTTCTATTCTTCCAACATCATGCCAATAAGCCGCTATCATACAAACTTCCGGATTAAATTCTACATCTAAATTCTCCATTAATTTATATAAAATATCCAAAACGTCATTAACATGACTAACTCCATGTTCATAATCAGAAATATTCATCATATACGTTTTTGATAGATCAATTAATTTTTTATTTTTTGATAATATCACTTCTAAATCATATTTAATCATAATTCATCTCCTAACTGTAATTAATATCATTCAAATCGTTGTTGGTATTAAATATGAAAAAGCCGGTAAATTTCTAACTACTCCATACAAAATAAAAAGAAATATTAAAAAATACCATAGTTGTGGCTCAAAACGTAAAAAAAGATTTTCCTTTTTTCTATAATGAGAATATATAACATTACCATAATAAAATATTAGAAAAGGAATAAGGCAAAATAATAACGGATTATAACGAAAAGCTTGATAAAAATCACCATTTATAATAGCTAGTAACATTCTCGTAACACCACACCCAGGACAATATAAATTAGTAATCTCATGAATTGGACATGGAATAAAAATATTAAACCTAGATCCAATTAATAAATAAACAAGTAAAGCAATTAATAAAACTAAAAAAATTAAAAGATTTTTTTTCACTATTTTAATCTCCCAAAGAAAAAAGAATGAAACCATCCTTTTTAAGCAGCTGCTCCTTTATTAGCAATTGTATTCAAATCATTTTGAATCAAGCAATAATTTACAATCCCTAATCCAAAAATTTGTAATATCAAATACAATACTGAATTATCATTTACAGGTAAACCAGATTTTGCCTGAGCTTGCATCATTGCTTTACCCATCAAATAAGCCCAATAAAAACTATAAATTCCACAAGTAATTATTGTAAATAAAAACGCCTTACCTCCCGATAATCTCTCATCACCACTTGCAATTCTAACATCATCTGTTAAACTAATAAACCAAATAATACCATAAATTCCACAAGTAATAAAACTTAAAAGAATACAAGTTACAATATTCTTCCTACTAATCATATACAAAACTCCTCTCCTACAATAAAGAATATCATATATTTATTAAAAAATACACTAACTTTTCAAAAAAATTTCAATTATTTATTAAGCAACTCGCTATAGTCAACACCCTCATCATTTATTAAAAATATAAAATCTTTTTTTAAATACGTCGCCACTTTTTCAGGAATCAAAACCATCTTTTTCCATTCTTTAATAATTACCGGATCAAATGACTTCTCTGCAAAATATTTTACCACCAACTGTGTACCATTTATTTCAATAGCAACTTTTTTAATCTTTTGAATTTCTTTATTAACCTTATCCTGAATACTAGAATTAACTGTCCTATGAAAAGTAACATCCAACTTATCAGCTAATAACAAAGCAAGTCCTACTAAAGATTTAATTTCCTGACCATTAGAATGATCCCTAATAGCCTGTTCCAAAACTAATAATTCCTCCCTAGTGAATTTATTAATATCTATAAAGTTTTTAAACAATTTGCTGCTTTCCAAAGCATGATCTATCTTATCTCCCTTCGATAATCCTATATCATGTAAATAAGCTCCCACTATTCCAAGTTCAATGGTCCGATCATCTGCTCCCAATTGTGAAAGAATCTCTTTAACATATCTAGCAACCCTTTCAAAATGGCCTAAACCATGCTCCCAATCCCATTTACCATCCGTAATAAATTTAGTATTTTCAATTTTTTTTACTAGAGCCAAATATTCTACATTATCCAAAATATCATCATATAATTTCACTAAAACCACCTCAAAACTTTACCATTTAACTTTCAAACATTTGCCAATGTAATTATACACTATATTTGTATCAAACAAAACAAATACCTAGTTGTTTTCATACTCATCAAAAATTATTAAAATATTTTAATCTTACGTATAAATTATATATTATATTACTAAAAAAAATTATTAACAAAGTTTTATTTGTCAATAATCTTCACTAGAACAAAAGCTATTAATTACTAATTAATAGCTTTACCATTTACATATAATTTATATCCATTAAAATCAATATTATCATAATCTGTATCTTCATCGTCTAATGATGTAACATAACTATCTCCCATTAGTTTTATCTTAGAACTTTTATCTAAAACTAATTTTATAGATTTAGCACTATTATCTCCATTAATAATGCCTTCATAGTATGAACCCTCTTCCATACTCATATCCAAAGTTGAAATTGAATCAATTACAATATTGCCTTCTATATCTTGATTAGTTAAAACCAATGTAACATTTCCTCCATTAGATCCTGATGTTCCCCAAGAATCCTTTTGAGCTCTCAAAAAAACTCCAGTACTATCATTATTTTTAATCACATTATTTTCAAGTTTTATTTGAGCAGAAGTATTAGTAATATAAAAGCTATCTCCCTTATTTGTCGTAATATTACTATTTTTTGATGTAAATGTACTAACTCCCTCATCAGCATCCCCACTCATTGACTGATATAAAAAGATATTTTTATAAGTAGTCGATTGTCCGTTTAATTTATTATTTGTATCTGTCAAATCAACATTTTCAATTTCAACAGAATTTTTTCCTTCAATAACAATTCCTTCTGATGCTTTAGATATTAAAGTAGCATTTTTAACTGTCACATTAGCAGTCGAATAGATTGCAGGTGAGCCCTGCCCTGTTGTTGTATAGGTGCCCCCATCAACTGTTACTTCTCCGCCACCACGATCTGTCCTAATTGCAGCAGATGAAATACCAGCTGTTTTAATGGTTAAATTACTAGCTTGCATTATTCCACCACCAGTAGTCATTATTCCCCCGGAATTATCACCTGTAGTTGTTATTTTAGAATCACTAATTGTTACCGTTGTTCCATCACTAGATGAATTATTTGTCGTAGCAGAACCACCATAACTAAAAACACCATTTGCCCCGGTTGCCGCTGTACTAACAGTAATATTTTTTAATATTAAATTTGCCCCATCTTTAGCCAAAATACCAGAATTCATTCCATAAAAACTAGTATTATCTCCACCATTTGAATCTCCAGTTTTATTCACTGTTATATTAGCTAAAGTAACATCAATATCTCCACTAACTAATATGGCATTTTCATCGGTCTTTGTCGATTCAAACGTTCCTTCTTCCAAAGTCGTATCTTCTAAGATCTCTTTTGCTCCCGAATAAGAGACCGCATTATTAGTTCCCATTTCATTCGTCATGTTATTTGTATTATTAGAAATTAAATAATTAGCAATTCCAACATCAGTTGCTGTTAAACAGAATGCTAAAACTATAACCATCAAAATATAAATTGTTGCTTTATCTTTAGTTTTGAAAACCTCTCTAAATTTTTTTGCATTAAAACCTGATGCAACTAAATAAACTACTATTGCAACTATTAATAGACTCTCAATCCCAAACACCACATAATGCCATACTAATAAATTAGAATTAGAATTAGAATTAGAATTACCATTTCCTGGCTGCATCATTCCATTAGGTTGCTGCATATTATCATTCCCAGGCATTTCTGGTGGTTGATTATTATTATTTTCTCCTTCTTCCATTTGCTGATTGCTATCATTTTCTTCTATATCACCAGAAGGTTGTGAGCCATTATTATCACCTGGTTTTTCCGGTGGCTCACCCATATTGTTACCACCGCTTGCATCCATATTTAACATACCATTGCCTTGCATAGAAGTATTATTAACATTATTCTTTATATAAAAAATTGAACACACATTACCAATAACAAGTAATAGTAAGAATACAAGCATTACTACATTTTTCAAACTTCTTTTCATTTAATCAAATCCTTTCTTACCTTTTTTTCAATTCATACACTTCATCAGCATTATCACAAACATTTTTTGAATGGGTTACGATAATAACACATTTATTCTCCTTATGAGCTAATTCTTTAAATATTTTTAAAATTTCATCTTCCGTGTCCTTATCTAAATTTCCTGTTGGCTCATCAGCCAAAATTATATTAGGGTTATAAGATAAACTTCTTGCGATTGCAATCCTCTGCTGCTCACCTCCGGATAATTTTAAAACTCTGCGATTAGCAAAGTTCTCATCTAACCCAACACTTTGCATTAACTTAATCGCTTGCTCTTTTTTATTATCTACCTTTACCTTACTAATATCCATAGAAAGTACAATATTTTCAATTGCCGTTAAATGTGGTAAAAGATTATAACTTTGGAAAACAATTCCAATATAAGTATTTCTATACGTATCTAAATCAAACTTCTTTAAATCTAAACAATTATAATAAATATTTCCCTCATATTTTGTCTCTAAACCACTTATTAACGATAATAGAGTTGTTTTACCACTACCACTTTTTCCCTTAATTGCATAAACTTTACCTAATTCAAATGCATAATTTATATCTTTTAAAACATAATCATCTTCTGCAGCATCAGCATAACGATAACAAACTTGTTCTAAAACCAAAGTCTTTTTTTCTTCATTTGTCTTTTTCATTAACTTCTCTCCTTTAAAATTGTAAGTGGTGAAAATTTTTGAATACTAATCATCGATGCACATGAACTAACAAGTGTTAATACAGTTCCAATACCTAGAAGTTCTATTAATACCTTAAAATCTACTACTGCATCAATAGAATCAAACGCTTGAATATCAGCCACACCATTTATACGTCCCATTCCGTTGCCATCCATTTCCATTTTCCCCCCAAAATTCTGATTAATATTTTCCTTTTGAGCACTACTACTTTGTATTTCCGCATTTAATAAATAATTAGATACCGGAACACTTGCAACGGCTCCTATTCCAGCCCCAATAAATAGTGCTGTAAAAGAGACAATTAAAAGTTCGCTAATAAATTGTAACGTTAATTTGCTTTTCTTCATACCTATAGTTCTAAGAACTCCTATTTCATATTTACGTTCACGTATATTAATCATATTTATTACAAACAATACAATACCACCAATAACTAACGTAACAATTAAGAAAGTAGTTACAAATGTCGTTACATTTGAAATAGTACTTGTAGCACCTTCCACTTGATCTAAATTGGTTGATACTTGCAAATATTCACTTAAACCTTTTTCAGCTAATTCTTCTTCAAAATCTTCAATTACTGATTTATCAGTCAAAATAAATGTTGGTGATAAAGTACTTTTTATATCTTCATTATTTTCAATTAAAGTACTAACAACACTTGTGTTTGTAATAATTGTATTAGCTGATGTTGTAAACATACCCATTGCATCCTCAGCATCACTTTCTTCTTCAAAAATACCAACAACCTTTAGTGTAACCGAATTATCATCATCACTAGAATCTACAAATGTTATTTCATCACCTACATTAATACCATTTAATGTTGCCAATTCACTATTAATAACACAACTCATACTTTCTAAATCACTTGATAACTCACCTTCTGTAATTGTATATTTACCACTAATAAAGTCTTCCATAGAAGTCAAAGAAGAATACCCCATTAATGTAAAATCACTAGCATCCAAATTTTGAAAGTTTTCTTTTCCTCCCCCTCTATTTTCATCAGGACCCCCAGCAAAAGAACTATTTTCCATATTTGTACTAGCTTTTTCTAACAAATCAGAATTCACTCCAACACTCAAAGTATAATAAAAATCTTTTACGTAATCACTATCCCCGTAATTATTAACATCACTTACCGAAATACTACTTGCAGTTGAGAAAATATCTGCCATATTACTCTTCTGTTGACTTCTTTCTTCATCTGTCATTTCTTGATCAAATTTCATTTCCCCTCGCATAGATTCCCTATTAATGCCAATTGTAGCAGTAACATCATACTGATTTTCATAAGATTCTATTAAATTTTTAGCACTAGATCTTATAGCCAGTGCAATCGTGGTAGCACAAGCAATTACCACAACAATAATTCCAATTAACAAATTTCTACCCTTATTTCTTGTAATCGATATAAAGGCATTTTTCAAAATATACATTTTCATCATTCCTTTCAAATTCATTCCAATTATATTTTAGAAATATTAAAAGAACATTAAATTTCTTATTTAATGTTCTTATTTTTTAAAATTGTTTTAAAAACTGTATATTTATCATTGGAAAAGGCAGATATCTTACCATTATGATTTAGTACAATACATTTAGCGATAGCTAAACCTAAACCATATCTATTATCATCTCTATTTCTAGACTTATCGCCTCTATAAAAACGTTCAAATATTTTTTCTTCCTCTCCCTTTGGAATAGGCAAACCATCATTCATAACTTCTAAAATAATTTCATCTTTTGAACTCCGTAAATTAACTATAATTTGTCCTTTCTTAGGACTGTGTTTAATAGCATTATCTAATAATATAATAATTAACCTTCTAATATCTTCTTCTATACAACGAAAAACGACATTCTCATCAACATTATACTCTAATTTTATTTTTTTCTCATAAGCCAGACTTTCAAATGTAAGAATTGTTTTTTCAACTACTTTTGATAAATTTACCTCTTCATACAACTCCTGATTAACATCTTGTTCAAGCTTTGCTAAATCTAACAAATTAGTAATTAATTTATTCATCCTCTCTGACTCTGTCTTAATATTTTTCAACCACTTATCATCATGATTGTTTTCTAATGTTTCGGCACAAGCCATTATTACTGACAATGGAGTCTTCAATTCATGAGAAGCATCAGCGATAAACTGTTTCTGCTTATTAAAACTTATTTCAACCGGTTTTATAATCCAATTAGAAAGCATTCTAGAAATTAAAATAATAATTATTTCACCTAATACCAATAAAATTACTGAAATTTCAAGCGATGATATTAATAATTTTTTCACATCACTAATATCAACTAAAGTAATATAATGGTTAACTTCATATTTATAAGCATAATCAGACATATACAAACACCCTATAAAAGTTGTATCAATCTCATTATCATTAATTATCTCTGTTACTATTTCTTGAATATTTGAAGTAATCAAACCATCCTCAGTATGACTAATAATTTCCTTAATACCACTATCGTCAAGTAAAATTGTATAAATTGTTGCATCCATAAATCTTCTCTGATCTTCTTCTTTTGGTATATCATTATTGTCATTTACACTTCCCGGTTCAAAGGCCTTTTCGTCAGTAATTGGTTTTTTCTCAAAACGAATATCCATTCTACTTAAGTTTTGTTCAATATTTCTTTTTTCTCTAATATAATGCTGGGAATTAAAAATAATTAAAATACTTACAAAAAAAAGTGATAGAATTATAAACAAAACCCAAAAAATCTTTTTTCTTAACTTATTCATCACATACCTCTAATTTATAGCCTAATCCTCTAACTGCCTTTATTGAAACATTAGACCCAATTATTTTTAATTTTTTTCTCACAAAAGATATATATGCTTCTAAATTATTTGACTCACACTCATTATCTATTCCCCATACCTTATCATAAATTTGCTCTTTTGAAATTATAAGATCTTTATTTTGCATCAAATATTCTAACAGCAAGAACTCTTTACAAGAAATTTCAATTGATTCATTCGTTTTTGTACAGAGTAAAGTAGAAGATTTCAAATTTAATCTCAAATTTCCTGTTTCCAAATAATTAACTATCTTTTTAGACTCATCACGCCGCAATTGAACATTTACTCTGGCCACTAATTCCTCCATATGAAAAGGCTTCGTAAGATAATCATCGGCTCCATAATTAAAACCACTCAATTTATCTTCTAATTCTAATTTAGCTGTAAGCATAATTACTTTTACATCAATTTTTTCTTCTCGTATTTTTTTTAATATTTCATAACCATTTACCATTGGCAACATAACATCTAAAATAATTAAATTATAAATACCACTAAAAGAATTAAATAAGCCATCCTCACCATTCGTAGAAATATCAACTGTATATTTTTCTTTTTTCAAACGACTAGCAATAATATCTGCTAAATTAAATTCATCCTCAACAATTAATATCCACAAAATTATCACCTCTAACCAATATTATAACAGTTTTATTAAATAAACATTAAAACATCCTTCTCTTTTCCAACATAATTTTCATAATCTCCTATCAAAATCTTTCAATTGCATCAATATAATCTTTATATTTTCATCTATTGACTTTGAACCATCAATTTCAATCTTATAACACTCCAACTTATTAAACCAATTTATTATATCTAATTCATCTCTGTTATACACCATATTAAAAAATTTACTTTCTTTTTCAAATAAATCGCCATTTTTAAAAATTCTACTCCCAAATTGGTTATATGATCTTCGTTTAACTCTTTTCAATCTTGTTTCTCTATCTAAATGAATATATATAACAACATCATATTTAGAACTTATATTTCCATAATCACCCTTACAAGCTGTAAAAACTATATTATTATATTTATTAAAATCTTCCTCTATTTTTTTCGTTACCTTTTCCTTCGTTAATGCTGTCTTATATTTATAGTTATCCTCATTAGGAAAATAGTAATCTTCAACATCCAAATGCCTATAATTAAGAACCATTGCTAAACTTTTACCTAAAGTAGTTTTCCCACTTCCATTTAACCCACATATCATTATTTTACTCATACTTATTTCTCCAAAACCTATTGTTTTATATATTTCATATAATACCTTGTTTTTGTCTCTTCAATTATACCAAATCCCAATTTTTTATATAACCTAATTGCTTTGAAGTTTTCCTTATAAACCCATAAATAAACTATCTCATTATTTTCTAATATTTTCTTTATTATATCTGATCCAATTCCCTTATTCCTATAACCTTCTTCAATAAATATTTCATCAAGTATAACCCCATCATCCTTATCACAAACAAAACAACAACCAATTTTTTTACCATCACATATAACCATTTTATAGCCACTTATCTCCAGTGGTATATGCTCATCAATATATTTCTTAATTCTTAAAACTTCTTCTTTCTCTAAACCACTAGCATATTTAAAAATATTATATAACTTTGCCTCTTTTAAATAAACCATATCAGTTTCATTAGCACTCACCAAATGATACACCATAAAATACCACTCCTAACTAATTTAAATCTATAATTATAATATTACTTTTTTTATTACTTTTAAAGTTCAAAATATCATAATAATTTACAAATAAAAAACTACCTTCAACTAAAACGGAAAGTAGATTTATATTGATTCAAAAAACTTGAATTTAATTTCAAATGGTGGAGCTGAGGAGAATCGAACTCCTGTCCGAAAATAAAGCTACATAAACTTCTACAAGCTTAGTTAACTAATTATTCTCATATATTATCCAAGTAATTAACGACCAAGATAATATACCAGTCTAAAAATTCTTTCTACTAGCTAGACAACTAATAGCTATAACTCGTTAAATTGAGCTCTCTAAAAATCCACGAGTAAAAATTAATAGAAAGCGCAGGCCATTATATTATTAGGCAAAAGCTACAGCTTGGCGTCCACCAAACATGTTTGCTACTGCATTTTTTAAATTTTTTGCGTTTATTTTTTTGTGTCCGTGACGTGGACAATCGACTTGCCATCTATGCTCAAATATTCCCGTCGAAACCAAGTCAGCCCCATAAAAAGATTATAACATAACAAATATTATTTATCAATGTAAAGAGACTTAAAAAAATATGTCTAATACATAGAAATCCTTAGTAAAATTAGGCCAAATATGGTATACTAATAATCGGAGGTCGAATCATATGGAACAATGGAAAAATTTTAAAGAAGGAAACTGGACAAAAACAATTGATGTCCGTGATTTTATTCAAAAAAACTATAAACAATACAATGGAGATGAATCATTTTTAGCTCCAAAAACTAAAAAAACTGAAAAAGTTTGGGACAAATGTGAAGAATTATTAAAAGAAGAGTTAGCAAAACACGTTCTTGATATCGACGTAGATCACATGTCAGGGATTAATGCTTTTGATAAAGGTTACATTTGTGAAGAAGACAATGTAATTGTTGGGCTTCAAACTGATGCACCACTAAAAAGAATAGTAAATCCTTATGGTGGAATAAGAATGGTTTATCAAGAGTTAGAAGCATATAATTACAAATTAAATCCTGAGGTAGATAAATATTTTAATGAGTTTAGAAAAACTCACAATCAAGGTGTTTTTGATGCATATACAAGCGACATTAGAAAGGCTCGTCACGTTGGTTTACTAACAGGTCTACCTGACGCCTATGGCCGTGGTAGAATTATTGGAGATTATAGACGTATCGCATTATATGGTATTGATTTCTTACAAGCTGAAAAGAAAAAAGATCTAGAAAATCTAACTGGCCCAATGACTGCCAAATTAATTCAACTAAGAGAAGATGTTTCTGTTCAAATTAGAGCTTTAGAAGAAATTAAAAAAATGGCTGCTACATATGGCTTTGATATTTCAAAACCAGCCACTAATGCTAAAGAAGCTATACAATGGACATATTTTGGTTACTTAGCAGCAATAAAGGAAAATAATGGAGCTGCTATGAGCTTAGGTAGAGTTGATGCTTTCTTTGATATCTATATAAATAGAGATTTAGAAAACGGAATAATTACTGAAGAAGAGGCACAAGAACTAATTGATCAATTTGTAATCAAATTACGTTTAGCAAGACATTTAAGAACTCCTGACTACGATGAATTATTTTCAGGAGATCCAACATGGGTTACATGTAGCATTGGTGGAGTAAGTTCTCACAATCGCCATATGGTTACAAAAAGTTCATACCGTATTCTTCACACTTTAACTAACCTAAACCCTGCTCCAGAGCCAAATATGACTGTATTATGGAGCGAAAAATTACCAGAAAGTTTTAAAAAATATTGTGCAAAAATGTCTATTGATACTGATGCTATTCAATATGAAAGTGATGATTTAATGCGCCCAATCTATGGGGAAGATTATGCAATTGCTTGCTGTGTTTCTGCTATGAGAGTTGGTAAAGATATGCAATTCTTTGGAGCAAGATGTAATCTAGCAAAAGCATTATTGTATTCTATTAATGGCGGTATAGACGAAGTTAAAAAAGATAAAGTTCTTGACGGATTTGAAATTATGGATGATGAGTATCTTGATTACGATAAAGTTAAAACTGCTTACTTTAAAGCCCTTGAAAAGGTAGCTGAAATTTACTCTGGGGCAATGAATATCATCCACTATATGCATGATAAATATGCTTATGAAGCTGGACAAATGGCTTTACATGACACAAATGTACATAGATATATGGCTTATGGTGTAGCTGGACTATCTGTTGCCGCTGATTCCCTATCAGCAATCAAATATGCAAAAGTTAAACCAATCCGTAATGAAGAAGGTTTAGCAATTGACTTTGAAATTGAAGGTGAATATCCTCAATACGGAAATGATGATGATAGAGCCGATGACATTGCAATTGAAATCGTAAACAAAATATCATCAGAATTAAAGAAACACAAAACATATCGAAATGCTGAACCAACAATGTCTGTACTAACTATTACTTCAAATGTTGTCTATGGTTCAAAAACAGGAGCAACACCAGATGGAAGAAAAGCCGGTGTACCATTCGCTCCAGGAGCAAATCCAATGCATGGTAGAGATAAATCAGGCGCTATTGCTTCTCTTAACTCTGTAGCTAAATTACCATATGGAGAATGTTGTAAAGATGGTGTATCTAATACCTTCACAATTGTCCCTTCAACACTAGGAGCAAATAAAGAAGAACAAATTATAAACTTAGTTGATTTAATGGATGGATATTTTGCTCAAGGAGCACATCATTTAAATGTAAATGTTCTAAATCGTGAAACACTAATTGATGCAATGGAAAATCCAGAAAAATATCCACTACTTACAATCCGTGTATCAGGATATGCTGTACACTTTAATAGATTAACAAGAAAGCAACAAGAAGAAGTTATTTCAAGAACATTCCATGAATCAAGATAAAATATTTGCGAGCATCGACTCTATTGAATCATTTGGTTTAGTTGATGGTCCAGGAATAAGGGTAGTCGTATTCTTTAACGGATGTAAACTAAGATGCAAATACTGTCACAATCCAGAAATGTGGCAAAAAAAAGAAAACAATTACACCCCACAACAATTAGTGGACAAAATTAAACGCTATAAAACATACTTTAAAGATAAAGGTGGTGTCACATTTTCTGGTGGTGAGCCACTTCTTCAAAGTAAATTTATTATTGAAACAGCTAAACTCCTAAAACAAGAAAATATTCATATTGCTTTAGACACTGCCGGTGTTGGACTAGGAGATTATGCAGAAGTATTAAAATATATTGATTTAGTTTTACTAGATATAAAACATACAACTAAAACAGGCTATAAAGAAATAACTACTTTAGAAATAGATGAAGTTGAAAAATTTATAGCTGAAATCAACAAACAAAAGAAACCAGTATGGATTAGACAAGTCATAGTTCCAGGAATAATGGACAATCACCAATACATAGACAGTCTTGTCAATTATTTAAAAAAGATCAATAACATACAACGAGTTGACTTCTTACCTTATCATAGACTAGGACGTGAAAAATATTTATCTCTAAATATTCCCTATCCCTACGAAGATAAAGAAGATATGGACAAAACAACCTGTGAAGAATTATATAAATACTTTGAAAGCCAATATAAAAAGGACTAATGTAAGTCCTTTTTCTTTTTATTTATGTACAGGTAAAACATTTTTTATAACAAAAGAAAGTGTTAATAATTTTTTAAACTCTTAGCAACTTCTCTTTTTATATCCCTTTGTTTTATAGATTCGCGCTTATCATAATCTTTCTTACCACGACAAACACCTAAAGCAACTTTCAATCTGTTATTTTTAAAATAAAGCTTTACTGGAACTAAAGTAACTCCCTTTAACTTTATAGCTTCATCAAGTTTCTTTATTTCTTTTTTATGTAACAATAACTTTCTACTTCTTGTTTCCGAATGATTAAAAATATTCCCCTCTTTATATTGTCCTACAAACATATTAAGTAAAAAAATCTCTCCATTTTTAATAATTCCATAACAATCTTTTATATTACAGTTACCACTTCTAATTGATTTAATCTCTGTTCCCGTAAGAACTATTCCTGCTTCATAAATATCATCTACAAAGTAATCATGATATACCTTTCTATTAATTATTTCCATCAAATCACGCTCCTATCCCCCACTCAAGTTCAGAATATCGCGAACTAACAATACCTTTATATTTTTCATAATAACTTCTATAATTTGGTAAAATAGTTTCATTTAACTGTGCATATGGGAAAACCTTAAAGTCTCTATTGCTAGAATTCAAATGATATCTCGTATAAGTTAAATCTGCTTTAGGATTAACAATACTAACAGTAACATCTCCATCAACATCAACAACCTTCTTTATTGTAACTTCCATCATTAATCCTGTCAATTTTTCAACCCCAATTTGTCCAGAAATAAAATTTCCCAATGAATAAATTACAAAAGTTTTACCATTGTTAATATACTCCACTGGCTCAACAACATGTGGATGAGCACCAATTATTAAATCAACACCAAGTTCCGATAAATAATTAGCTATTTTAGTTTGATCCTCAGACACGCCCAATGAATATTCAGTTCCCCAATGCATTGCCACTATCACAACATCTACTTTATCTCTTACTTTTTCTATATCTGCTTTAGCCTTTTCATTAGAATAAACATTGTTTAAATACTCTTTACCTGTTGGTGGATTTAACCCATTAGTCCAGGTTGTATACGAAAAGAAAGCATATTTAATACCATTTTTTTCATAAATACGCACCTTATCACGTTCTTCTTGTGATGACCACGATCCAGCTGTTATTATTTGTTCCTTGCTATTCCAATATTTTGTAGATTCAATAACCCCTGTCTCCCCTTTATCCATCGTATGATTAGTTGCTAAAGAAACCAAATCAAATCCAGCATCAATCATCGCATCTCCTACCTCTTGTGGTGAATTAAACCTTGGATAATTAGAATATGGAATCGCCTTACCACCTAAAATAGTCTCCTGATTATAATAAGCTAAATCATAACTACTAGAAATTGGTTTAATAAGTTCAATCATGGGCTTAAAATCATACCCACCATTACTAAGTCTAGCATCATAATAAACTGATTCATGAATTAAAGCATCTCCAACCATAAACAACTTAAATTGATACTCTTTCTTTTTCTTCTCAATCTTTATTGATTTAGTCTCAGTATCACTCAAAAGAAAAAAATTAGAATACAAATAGAAGCCACCTGTTACTAATAATCCTAAAACTAATCCAACCAAAATAATGTTCTTCCATTTTATTCTAATTTTCTTTTTCATTTACTACTACACCTTCTTAACAACCTCAAAGTCAATAGTTTTCTCTTCTCGAGAAGCTCTAATAACTTTAACAATAACTCTATCTCCAATACGATATTGAATATGAGTTCGTTCCCCAGTAAGTGTCATATGTTCTTCATCATAATGGAAAAAGTCATTCATATCTCTTAATGGCACTAATCCCTCAATTAAATTATCAAGTTCTACAAACATCCCAAAACTTGTAACTGAAGAAACCATTCCCTCATATTCTTCACCAATATGATCTTCCATATACTCAGCCATTTTCATATCTTCGACTTCTCTTTCGCAATCAACAGCAGCTCTTTCTCTCGCTGAAGAATGTTCCGTTATATAAACAAGCTTTTCTTCCCACTTACGAACTGTCCCCCTATCTGCTTTTCCATCAAATAAATATGTTCTTAACAATCTATGAACAGTTGTATCAGGATAACGTCTAATTGGCGATGTAAAGTGTGTATAACAAGGACTAGCCAAGCCATAATGTCCTAAATTTTCAGGCTTATACACAGCTTTTTGCATACTTCTAAGCAACAAACTGGATAAAATTTTAAATTCCGGTTTATCACGCAAACTCTCTAATATACGTTGCATAGTTGTGGGTTTTACATCTTTAACATCACCATTAACAGTATACCCCAAACTACTAATAAAGCTCAAGAAACTCCTAATTTTCTCTTCTTTCGGAATCTCATGTACACGATATACAAACGGTAAATTCATAAAATAAATATGTGATGCAACACACTCATTAGCAGCAATCATAAAATCTTCAATTAAATTTTCGCCAATACCACGTTCTCTTAAAATAACGTCCGTTGGTTTACAGTTTTCATCAACTAAAATTTTTGCCTCCTCAACGCCAAAATCAATATACCCTCTCTTTGTTTTAGCCTTTCGAAGAATAGATGCTAATTCAGCCATTAGTCTTAATGACTTTTCATAACTTTCATAACCATCCGGAACAATATTATTTTCCAAAATACTATTAACTTTATTATAAGTCATTTGAATCTTAGAGCAAATTACACTTTGAAAAATTTCATAATCAATTTGTCGTCCACTAGCATCAAATTCCATTACACAACTAATTGCTAATCTATCAACATTAGGGTTAAGAGAACAAATCCCGTTTGACAATTCATGTGGTAACATTGGAATAACTCTATCCACCAAATAAACACTAGTACCTCTCTCCATTGCTTCATTATCTAAAGGACTACCTTCTTTAACATAATAACTAACATCGGCAATGTGTACACCCAATTTATAATTACCATTATTGAGTCTTTCAATAGATATAGCATCATCTATATCACGGGTATCATCCCCATCAATTGTAAATATTTCCATATCACGCAAATCGCGTCTTCCTACCATTTCTTCTTCACTAACTTCAGCAGGAATATTTTTAACTTCTTCTTTTACATCATCTGGAAAATCAACATTAATATTATATTTATAAATAATAGATAAAATATCCACTCCAGGATCATGCTTATGACCAATAATTTCCAATATTTTTCCTTCATATTTAGTATTACCATTTAATTTTTTTCCAAGTTCTACAACAACCTTATGGCCATCAACAGCATTCATTGCCTTATCTTTTGGTATCTCAATATTAAGTTTTATTTTTGGATCATCTAAAGTAATATGGCCTTTTCCCTTTTTATCAAAATTAATTTCACCAATATATCTTTCAACTTGTCTTTTAATAATTCTAAGAATTCTACCCTCTAATCTATCTAAATTCATTTTACTAGTTATTTCAACCAATACAATATCATCATGAATAGCACCATTCATATTTTCTTGAGAAACGTAAACATCCTCTTCCATATTTTCAATTTCTACAAAGCCAAATCCCTTTTTATTTGCTCGCATCGTTCCTTTTCTCAAATGACTATTTTCAAGCATCATATACTTATCTTTATTAGAATGATAAATTACTACTTCATTTTCCAACTTTCTAAGTTCATCCATAAGTAAAGTCGTATCTTCTACACTATCTACATTCAAAGCATGCTGTAACTCAAAAATATCAAGTGCCTTATCACTATTTTTTAATACATTAATTATATCGTCTCTCATATGATCACATCCTACACTAACATTATACTCTATTTTATTCAATATAACTAGACCCTTTTAACAAAAGAAAAAGGACTTAACGTCCTTTAAATAAACATCGAAATTAAACATATAACAAAGAAAGTTAATCCTAAAACTAAAGTAAGTCTACTTATAAACAGTTCAAATCCACGTTCTTTTCTCTTTGTAAATAAATCTGAGTTCCCACCAGAAATAATTTGCGCTGCACTTTCTGCCTTTCCACTTTGTAAAAGAACTATTACAATTAGTAGAATAGAAATAATTAAAAGTGCTGTTTCCATTAACCACACCTCCGATAACAATACCATTATTTTAACATAATTAAATAGCATTTGCAACAATTTTAAATGAAGAAAAAACTTAGATGATTATTGTAAATTAAAACTGACTTTTAATAAATAATATGCTATACTAAATTATAGTAGAAAGAATAGGAGTGGTTACTTTGCGCGTTTTTATATTAGACAAACAGAAAATAACAAAATTTAACCTCCCAGAACAAGTATCAGGAGTATATGCAATTGATTATTTACCCGTTGATTCTAAAATTAAGCGTACAGTTAGTGTTGAAGCCCAAAATAATCAGTGGATTATAAAAAGTAACGGTAGTGTTAATATAATTAGTGGTAACATGATTCAAGATACTGCTGTTCTTGAAGAATATCAATACCAACCAATTCAAATAAAAGGCAAGAATGATGTCATAGGAATATACTGTCTTCCAAGTGTCGAAGAAAACTTAACTAGATATGGAATCCAAAATGGAGCCATTACCATTGGTTCAGCCAATGACGTTAGTATAAGTTATTTAAATGTTTATGTTTCCCAACACCATATTTCTATTAATCCAACAAAAAACGGTGAATATATTATTACCGCAGTAGATGAAGATGGCCATTATGCATATTTAAATGATAAACGTTTAACACAAACAAAATTAAAAGTGGGCGACGTTATATTCTTATATGGATTAAAAATCATTTGGATGGGAAACTTTGTTCAAATAAATCAACCTCCTAAGGATAAATTATACATCAACAATTTTAATTTATCAGCTTATGTCGAAACTAATGTCCAAAACAATACTAAAACAGATCCTGTCAGTGATGAAGAAATGGCAATAGAATTATATACAGATCGAGATTATTTCTTTCATACACCTCGTTTAACTCAAAGTCTTGTTGAAGAAGAAATAACTATCGACGCTCCACCTCAATCACAAGAACAAGAAGAACTACCATTTTTGTTAACCTTAGGTTCAATGATTACTATGTTATCAACATCAGTAATGAATGGTTACACAACTATTTATGGAATTACAAGTGGAACAAAAACATTAAAAGATTCCGTTCCTGGTCTAGTAATGTGTGCAAGTATGTTAATTGGTGGACTAATAATGCCAAGAATTACCACTGTATACCAAAAGAAACAGGCCAAAAAGAAAGAAGTCAAAAGGCAAACAAAATATACAGCCTATGTCAAAGAGAAAGAAGAAGAAATAAATTTAAAATTATTAAATCAAGCTCAAATACTAAGAACAAATAATATTGGTTTAGCAGAATGTTATAGTCTTGTTTTTAGTAAAAGTAAAACTGCTATTTGGAACCACGAAATAAGAGACTCTGACTTTCTAAACGTAAAGGTTGGTACAGGAAACTGCCCTGCTAAATTAAAAATATCAGCTCCTCAAAAAACCTTTACATTAGATGAAGACAACTTAGTAGAATTAGCTATTGATGCAGCTTCTAAATCTCATACATTAGAAAATGTTCCAATTACATTTTCCTTTGCCAAGCACCATATAAATGCCTTTATCTGTAATTCCAGTTATAATCAAGACTTTCTAAATGGTATATTTTTACAATTAATGGCTTACCATAGTGCCCAAGATCTAAAAATTGTTTACATGTTTATAAATGATAAAACACATTTAGATTTTAGTTACATAAAGTTTGCACCACATTGTATTAGTGACGACAAACAAATACGTTTTTATGCCGATAATATAATAGACATAAAAAAAATATCTAATCACCTAGATGGCATCTTTCAGGCTAGAAAAAAAGAATTCTATGGTAAAGAAAAAAAAGAAGATAATGATGAAAACATTGGTAAAGATGTAGATAAGGCTAACGAATATAAAAATTTTGATTGCTATTATGCTATTGTCACAAATGATTATACAGCAATTAAAGATGTCCCTATAATTAAAAAAATTATTGAAACTACACCAAATCTAGGTTTTTCGTTAACTATTATTGATGATTCATTACAAAGTCTTCCAAATGAATGTAGTGCTTTTATTGACTTACTAGATAAAGAAGGTTGTATCATTGAAAAAGAATTGAACAATCAGTTACGTTTTGTTCCCGAAATAGTAACAGGTATGAATATGCGAGCCGTTGTCAATCGACTAGCTAATATTCCAATTTCTTATGTCGATGAAGAATCTTCCTTACCTACAAGTATGTCATTCCTAGAAATGTATAACGTTGCCAGACTAGAACAGTTAAATATACGTAATAGATGGAAAACTAACGACCCAATTACATCACTATCAGTTCCTATTGGTGTTCATACCAGTGGAGATTTATTCACCCTAGATTTGCACGAAAAATATCATGGTCCTCACGGATTAATTGCTGGATCAACTGGTTCTGGTAAATCCGAATTTATTGTAACTTATTTACTATCAATGGCCGTAAACTTCCACCCCGATGAAGTACAATTTGTACTAATTGACTATAAAGGTGGAGGCTTAGCCATGGCTTTTGACAACCATGAAACAGGAAAAAGAATTCCACATGTCGTTGGAACTATTACAAATCTTGATACCGCTGAAATGAATAGAACCTTAGTATCCATAAATTCCGAACTAAAACGCCGTCAACGGATGTTTAATGATGCTAAAAGCGTAACCGGCGAAAGTACCATCGATATTTACAAATATCAACGTTATTATCGTGATGGCGTCTTAGAAAAACCTATATCTCATCTATTTATTGTCAGTGATGAATTTGCTGAACTTAAGTCCCAACAACCAGAATTTATGAATGAACTTATTTCCACAGCCAGGATTGGACGTTCCTTAGGTGTACACCTAATTCTTGCAACCCAAAAACCATCTGGTGTTGTTAATGACCAAATTTGGTCAAATACTAAATTCCGTGTCTGCTTAAAAGTAGCTGACCGAAGTGACAGTATGGAAATGTTAAAACGCCCTGAAGCTGCTAGCATTAAAGAAACTGGCCGCTTCTATTTACAAGTTGGATTTGATGAATATTTTGATATTGGTCAATCTGGTTGGGCTGGTGCTAAATACATCCCTAGTGATGCTGTTATAAAAAAAGTAGATGACTCAATTAAATTTATTGATAATGTTGGTAACGTAACACGAACAATTACCGAATTAGTGAAAAGAGTAGAAAAGGCCGAAAAAGGAGATCAATTAACTAACATCGTTAAGCATATTACCCAAATAGCTGATGAAGAAAATTATGTTCCTCAAAAATTATGGCTAGACAAAATACCTGGAGAAATATATTTAGGAAATTTAAAACAAAAATATAATTACCAAGCAGAACCATATATTATTAATCCAATAATCGGAGAATATGATAAGCCAGCCGCTCAATTACAAGGTCTATTAACATTAAACTTATCATTCAATAATACTTTAATATATGGAACCAACGATAGTGGTAAAGAAGACCTATTAGCAACCATGATTTACTCCGCTATTGCGGATCATTCCCCTGAAGAACTAAACCTATACATCCTTGATTTTGGTGCCGAAACATTAAAGGTCTTTACCAAAGCCCCACAAGTCGGAGAAGTTTGCACCGTTGAAGATCAAGAACAAATAATTAATATGTTCGTAATGATTGACAAGGAGTTGGATAAACGTAAAGAATTATTTGTTGATTATGGTGGAAGTTATAAAACATATATTGAACAAAGTGGACATAAATTACCACTAATTACTATAGTTATTAATAATTATGAGATTTTTACAGAAACAATGGGAAATTTTGCCGAAATGCTAACACCAATGTATCGTGATGCATTAAAAAGCGGAGTCTCTTTTGTAATAACAACCGGAGCCGCCAACAGTTTTAGACCAAGAGTTGCAGAATATTTTTCTAATAAGTTATGCTTACAAATGGCCAACGATACTGATTACAGAACTCTATTAGGAAGCGAAAAAGGATTAATTCCAGCAAAAATAAAGGGCCGTGGTATTTCAGGCATAGATGATTTAAAATACGAATTTCAAACAGCCTATATTACTAAACCCGCAAATGTTACTCAAACTATTCGTGAAGGTGTTCAAGTCCTACAAAAAAGTTATAAGACCCACGCCACTCGCGTACCTGTTCTTCCAGAATTTGTATCAGTAGAACACTTAAATCAAGATATAAAAGATCTTACAAAAGTTCCTATTGGTGTTGATATTGATACTAAATTTAATTCAACCTTTGATTTCACAAAAGACAAAATTACCCCTATAATTGCCGAACTTATGGGAGATAAAGCCAGTTTCTTCCACAGCTTATTTCATATATTAAAGCGAATTCCACAAACAAAGGTAAGAGTCTTAGATATTATGAAATCATTTGATAACACCAAGATCCCTGTAGAATGTTATATCGATAACTTCGATGCAATAATACCGGCTCTCATTCAAGAAATGCAACAGAATCAATCAGAAATAAAACGTGTTTATGTAATTAACGGAGTTACTAAACTTAAAGAAAAACTAAGTACGACCAATATCCCTTTATATGAAAAGTTTTTCAAGGTTGCCAAGGAAAGTGAAAATACAATCGTTATTATCGCAGATAATGCTAAAAACTATCAAAAATTAACTATTGAAACTTGGTTTAATGATATAATTAATCAAACTAGAGGTATTTGGTTAGGAACTGGCATTGGTGATCAAAACTTAATAAAAACTCAAGTAAATACCGACACCCGCAACTTAAACTACCAAGATATGGGCTTTATAATCGACGATGAAAAAATTACACCAATAAAAATTGTAGTCAAAGAAAAAGATAATAGAGAAGATGGTGATAATAATGAAAAATAAGGTTTTAGTTGAACTAGTAGTTCCAACAATTGAATCCAGTTTTGATATATATCTTCCTATCAATAAACGCATAGGAAACATCATCACCCTACTAAATAAAACTGTTTCTGAATTTTCAGAAGGCTGCTATAAGGGAAGCGAAAAAACAGCTCTATATAATAGAGAAACAAGTGAAAAATATGATGTAAATAAACTTCTCTACGACACAGATATCAGAAATGGCACAACTCTTATTCTTCTATAAAAACAGTTACAAAATATGTAACTGTTTTTATTGTAACAATTGTTACTTTTCTAAAAATATGGTAAACTTATATAGGATAAGGAGAAATATTATGGCACAAACATATAATTATAATAATGAAAAACATGTTTTAAAAAGAATTAAAAAGGCAGGAAAAATACTAGGAATTACCCTTTTAACAACTGCAACAATTGCCATGGGTAGCTTAGGAATAAATATCTATAAAGGAATGCACCCAACAAAAGAACAAACATCATATTATCAAAATACTACATATAATGAAGTAATAAACGATCACATAGGAACAACTGTCTATAATGAATTTAACACCTATGACGAAGAAACCCCCAAGATATCTATTAGTCTATCCAATTATGATTATATGAACATATTAGATTCACTAAATAGTCAAAGCAATAATTATAGAATGTCCGAATATTATGGTTTAGACCAAGCAATAGATATGTACAATAATACACAAGTAAATAAAAGTACAGACACATCCTTATTAACTAATGGAAGACTAGATACAAGTAAATTAATCCAGGTAGTACAAAAAAATAATAGTGCAGTAACTGAAAACGGGAAAAACACCCTAAACGCCTTTTATCAAGATTTAAGTACTAGCGAAATAAGTATGCTATGTGAAAAAATAGCTGAAGTAGTTAACAATAAATCTAATGAAATAAATATAAAGGAACTTGCTAACACCCTAGAGAGACTAACAATGTTTAAAAGAACTGGAACAACTTCCTCAGCCTACATTTCAACCGACTTAACATTCATATATAATCCTATAGCTACAAAGAGTAACGAAACAATAAAAGAAATAACAAATCAGGATTACGAAGGAGGCCTAGAGGCTGTAATAGATCACGAAATAATGCATTTAATTCAATATAGTTCAAACGATAACAATAATGATAATGGTATAGAAGCGGGCTTTTGTAGAATGTATAACACTCCTAGTGGTGATAAAAAAATCCCTGTTGACTCGCTTTGGTGTCCGTGGCTACTAGAAGGAAGTGCCGAACTTGGAATGGCAAATTATTTAAATATAGAACCTGGAACATATCAAAAGAAAATATCATATATTAAGTCCTATAACTTAGCCCACTTTAATGAAAATATCGCTAGGGAAAATTCTCTTGAAAATGCTGTTTTTAATCCCACATTAGAAGAAGCATTTCAAGATTTAGGACTAGAAACAGAAAATGAAAAACAAGATTTTCTAAATTATATGTACTCAATAGAAATAACCCAATCAGACCCAAAAGACTTTTGGGAATACTATGAATCAAAAACCGGCAATAAACCCACAGATGAAGAAAAAACAGGTATTAGAATGGACATAAGAACTGATGCCGTCAAACATTTAACAATTAGTTTCTTTGAAAATCTTACAGAGGCCATTAATGAGGGAAAAATAACAGATTTAAATACTGCCTTTTATTTAATGCGAACTTGGGAGTTAGATACATATAACCATTTAGAATACACGCAAACCTCATCTTTTGAACATGCAAAAGACTTTATTACCTGGTATGATCAAACCCAAAATACTATTTTAACAGCTATTGCACAAAGTAGTAACCTAGATCCAACAGAAGTAACTACAATGTACAGTGATTATAACTTACAAGTAGAAATGGAAGACGGTAGTGTAAAAGACAATTGCGATTTAAGCAATTTCAATGGCTATATGCAATACTATATAGCAGCAGCTAAAGATGATTATAAAACATCGAACTTTAGTAGAATAAGTGATGTTGCTACCAAAATAAATTCAGAAAAAACAACTACAAATTCTACCCAACATAAAAAATAAAACAACTTCATTCTAATTGAAGTTGTTTTTTTATATTATTGTATTTCTTTTTTTTACCTGATCTATAGGCATTTGATTAGCTTGCAATTCTAATTTATCAATCATACTATTATAATTCTTATTACTCTCTACTAACCATGTTTTAAGATTACTCAAACTTGAAACAGACTCTTGCAAACTTGAAATTGTATTTAAAAGTGTTGTTCTTCTATAAAAATCACCTGGAACGGCAGTTTGTTGTAAAGCAACTACAGCCTCACCAACATGACCAATTACATTATCGATCGCTGGGATACCAATAGATTCAATTGGCCCAAAATTTATATTAACTTTAGACATCTTGACTCTTTACCTCCCACTTATCAACAATTCGATCAACGTTAACTCCGACATTCTTAATAACTTTACCATACATTTTTAAATATTCTCCAAAATTTAACATTGCTTTTCTATCCGCTGGTAACTTAGAAACATATTTATCTGCACTAGCACCAACCCAAGCTGTCTTATTTAAATTTTGATATGAATCAAAAAATGCATTGATTGCAGAAGCATATTCATTTGCTAATGCAATAATAGTTTCTCCACAACTTATTAAATCAGCACTATCTGCTTTTATTTCAGCCACATTATCACCTACTAAGCAGTTGCTTCTGCTTCCTTCCTTTCAATTTCCAAATTCAAACTATATATTTTTGAATTAATAGAAGACAAACAAGCATTCAAGTTTACAATATCAGAATTTATTTTTTCTGAAATTTCATCAATCTTTTGAGTTAAACATACCTCTTCATTAATAACGTAATTATTTTCTAGTGAATATGAAATTGACGATAAACTGTCACCAACATCGGCACGCGAAAGAATGTTAATTGCATTAATAACATTCTCTCTTAACGACCTATATTTAGTTCTTTTCGAATATAATTCAGCTAAAGTACTCATAACTTATAATTTTAGTATTTCTCTGTATATTCTTCAGCACTACTACTAAGAGATGTAGCTTCATCTGAAACGTTTGTAGCCAATGTAGCATCATTTTTCTTATAAGACTCACCATATTCATACATTTTATCACTATAAGCCAATAAACTAGAAACAAACTTTTCAGCCATATCAGATACTGACTTTACATAAGCTTTAACAGCTGTTGCTGTTTCACCCTTAACAGCATTGTCATTTGTAGCTTCAGAATTTAATTTATCTACGACATTACGTACATTAGTTACATAAGTTCTAATTGCACCACGAATTGTTTCGATTGAAGAATATTGTAAACCAACAAATGTCTCTCCATTTTTAGCTGATTCCATAAATGTACCTAAAAATCCATTTACTCTACTAAGACTAGAAGAAATTTTATCAGCAAAATTTTGGACTTGATCCCAAGCACGTCCTGCTTCATTTCTAACAAATTTATCAATATATCCCATGCTTTACCTCCTACTCTTCCTCAACTAAATTAGCATCCATATCAATAATTTGTGATTGAATACCTTTTAGTTCCGTTTCTAATGCTTGTTGAATATTTTTCAATTCTTCTATCATTTTATCAGCTGCCTTATTTAAGTTCATAATAAACTGTTCAGGCGCATCTCCATGCCATCCTGCTCTTACTGCATTTACTATTTCATCAGTATTTCTTAAAGTTGTTGCTACTTCAGTTAACACAATTGTGTTAAGATCCTCAATATATTGGTTCATTCCAACTATATTGACACCATGATCTGCACTACTAAAATCCATAATTTCTTACCTCTCTTCCACATAGGCTTCAACACCATTTGCTTCAATCATATGAGCATCAGCCTTAATTTTATCTGATAAGTCACCTAAAGCAGTAATATACTTTTTCTTTAATGACATTAAATCTGAATTATAACTCAAAATATTATCAACAACAACAGAATAATAATCACTAAATTGCTTATATTGATTATATAATGCTGTTGCACCAGAACATTGATATGAAGCTTTCAATTTTTCAACTGCATCATCAGCTTTATTGAAAATAGTTTTAATCTTATTACTACAATCAATAATTTCAAGCATCTTCTTATCAAGTTCAGCTTCATTTATAGCTATTTGTCCATTATCATTCATATTAACCTCCTTACCGAATAAGTAAAATCCTACTCTATGATATCTTACACTATTAATTATAATATTTAAAATTCCATAATACAAGTAGTGATTTCACATAATTGTCACATATTTACGACAAAAAAGTACGTAAACCTAAGATTTACGCACTTTTTTAAAATAACTCCTTTAAATCACTATAAGAAATTTCTTCCACTTTATCACTTGTTCGTAACTTATATTCTACAATTTTATCATTTGCCTTCTTACCAACAACAATTCTTTTTGGTATTCCAATTAAATCCATGTCTTTAAACTTAACACCAGCCCTTTCATCACGATCATCCAATAACACTTCTATTCCCTTTTTTGTTAACTTATCATATATTTTATTAGCTAGTTTAACTTGTTCCTCATCTTTTGTATTCGCAATAACAATCGCAACTTCATATGGTGCTATTTCTTCTGGTAAAATAAGCCCAAACTGATCATTTCTTTGTTCTACACATGCAGCCAGAATTCGAGCAACCCCTATACCATAGCACCCCATAACAACAGGCTTCAATTTATTATCTTCATCAGCAAAATATAAATCCATAGCCTCGGAATACTTTGTTCCAAGTTTAAAAGTATTACCGACTTCAATTCCTTTCTTAAAAGTTAATTTACCTCCACACTTTGGGCAAACATCCGTTTCTGTCACATTTCTAATATCTGCTACCATATCATATTTAAAATCCCTTAAATTAACATCTACATAATGATAATCTGTTTTATTAGCCCCAACCAAGAAATTACGCATATTAAGTAGTTCATTATCCATAATAATTTCAATATCTAAACCAATTGGTCCAGCAAAGCCTACTTTTGCTCCAGTTACCATTTCATCTTCTTCAATTGATGCCATTTCAAATTCCCTAGCACCTAATAATCTTGCCACCTTATCTTCATTAACCTCGTGATCTCCACGAATCATTACCGCAACAAACCTACCATCAGCCTTATAAATTAATGTCTTAACCGTCTTTTCAGGCTTTATATTATAATTATCTTCCAAATCCTTAATAGTTCCAACATTAGGTGTATGTAATAATTTTTTATCTTCATAAGCCTCTTCTGCTTCCTTTTTCTGATGTACGCACTCACAAATTTCAATATTAGTAGCATGCCCACATCTCTCACACAATACTAAAGTATCTTCTCCAATATCACATACAGCTTGAAATTCCTCTGACAAAGTTCCACCCATTACACCACAACTGGCTGTAACAATTTTATAATCAAGACCAATTCTATCAAAAATTTTTTTATAAGCATTAAACATCAATTGATAAGCCTTATCCAATCCTTCTTCATCTTTATCAAATGTATAAGCATCTTTCATAATAAATTCGCGTGTGCGAATCAATCCATATCTACTTCTAGGTTCATCTCGATACTTATTAGCCATTTGATACAAACTAATTGGCATATCTTTATGAGACTTAATAACTTCTCTTGCCACTTCTACAAACATTTCCTCATGAGTAGGCCCTAAGACATAACTTCTATCAAACCTATCTTTCAAAGAAAACATACTACTACCAAAATTTTCTCTTCTTCCACTAGCAATATAAACCTCCTCTGGTAATAATTGTGGCATTACTAATTCTTGTGAACCAATATTATTCATTTCTTCTCGAACAATTTTCTCTATTTTTCTGATAACCCTAAGCCCAAGTGGTAAAAAATAATAAATACCGCTACCAGCTTTTTTAATCATCCCTGCTCTAACCAATAAATTAGCGCTAACACTTTCTTCATCTTTTGAATCTTCTCTTTTTGTAAAAAAATAATTATTTTTTAATTTCATTTTTATTCCCTCCTAAAATAAAAAAGAATGATACCTAAAGGAGTGCTATGAAGCACGGTACCATCCTTACTTTAACTCTTATTTTTAACGATGCAACAACACCGAAGACCATCTGTCTTACCAAGAAAGGTAGGAATTATATTGGATTATTACTAAGTTCTCACTATCCTCAGTTCACTGAATATAAGTGCCAATATAATTATGGTCTTTCTTATAGTTTTACTATCTTAATATTGAATTCCCCAAACGACTCTATGCTTAGCCTCTTTACCACAAGCAACACACTTATGAATCGGCTTTTCATCTTCTAAAATACATCTAGATTTCAAACCGCCTATTTCTTTTAACGAAACTTCACAGGCTGTATCACCACACCAATCAGCAATAATAAAGCCTGGATGATTATTAATTATTTCTTTCATCTCTTCCTTAGTTTCTACTTCGTAAGTCATAGCATCTCGACGCTCTTTTGCCGTTTGATACAAATTCGTTTGAATTTTATTCATTAACTCTTTTACGTAATTAACAATGTCCTCATCTACTGAAACTTCTTGCTTTTCTTGTGTATCACGACGAGCAACTGTATAAACATTTCTTTTCAAATCCCTTTCACCTATTTCAATTCTAACAGGAACTCCATTAACTTCAGCTTCTTTAAACTTAAAACCTGGTGACTTAGAAGAATTATCAATATAAACTGAAATGTTACTTTTTCTTAATGCTTCATAAACTGTATTTACTCGTTCTTCTACATTCCCAATCGGTACAATAACGACCTGCTTTGGAGCAATTTTGGGTGGCAATACTAAACCAAAATCATCACTATGTACCATTATTAAAGCCCCAATCATTCTTGTCGTTACACCCCAAGACGTTTGGTAAGCATATTCCTGCTTATTGTCTTTATTAACAAAACTAATATCATATGCCTTAGCAAATTTTTGTCCAAAATAATGACTTGTCCCAGACTGTAATGCAATTCCATTATACATTAAAGCCTCAACAGTCAACGAATATTCAGCTCCAGCAAATTTTTCTTTTTCTGTCTTTCGTCCAGAAATAACCGGAATTGCTAAATATTCCTCAAAAAACTTTATATATGTTTCAAGTATTGAACGAGTCTCTGCTTCAGCCTCCTCGCTACTAGCATGAACAGTATGACCTTCTTGCCACAAAAACTCACGACTTCTTAAAAAGGGGCGTGTTGTTTTCTCCCAACGCATAACACTACACCACTGATTATACTTAAGTGGCAAGTCCCTATAAGATTTTACTACATTACTATAATAATCACTAAACAAGGTTTCGCTAGTTGGTCTAACACAAAGTCTCTCCTCTAATTCATTTTGCCCACCATGTGTAACCCAAGCTACTTCTGGAGCAAACCCGTTAATTAATTCTCCCTCTTTTTTCATCAAACTCTCTGGAATAAGTAATGGCATATAAACATTCGAATGTCCTGATTCCTTAAACATTCCATCCAATACACTTTGCATCCTCTCCCAAATTGCATATCCTGCCGGTTCAAAAACAACACAACCTTTAACATTAGAATAATCGCATAATTTTGCTGCTTTAACAACATCAGTATACCACTTGGCAAAGTCAACATCTCTACTTGTTATTGCTTCATTTTTCATACAAGCCCCTCCTTAAATAAAAAAAGAATGATACTTAAAGGAGTGCTATAAAGCACGGTACCATCCTTACATTAACTTTAAAATTTAACGATGTAGTAAACACCGGAAACAACAGTTTCTCCAAAAAAGGTAGGAACTATGCTAGATTATCATTAAGTTCTCACTATCCTTAACTCACTAAGCATAAGAGCTAACATAATTATGGCCTTTTCTATTAGATTTCTCGATATGAAAAATATTTTACTATAAAGATTCAGTAGTGTCAAGAATTTTTTCTTCAATTCTTAAAAGCTGATTATACTTACATACTCTATCAGTTCTAGACAAAGAACCCGTTTTAATTTGCTCAATACCTAAACCAACTGCTAAATCAGCAATAGTAGTATCTTCACTTTCTCCACTCCTATGCGAAATAATTATTTTATAACCAGCTTTCCGCGCCAGTTTAATTGTTTCCAAAGTTTCTGTAATTGTTCCAATTTGATTAACTTTAATCAATATTGCATTCCCTGCTTCTAAATCAATTCCCTTTTGTAAAAATTTCTTATTCGTAACAAATAAATCATCCCCGACAATTTGAATTCTTTGTCCTAATCTATCAGTAATCTCTTGAAATCCCTTCCAATCATTTTCATCAACTGGATCTTCTATAGACACAATTGGATATTTATTAATAAGTTGTTCATAAAAATTAATTAATTCTTTCAAAGATAATTCTTCATTTTCAATGATATATTTACCATTTTTGAAAAATTCAGAAGCTGCTGCATCAATCCCCAACAAAACGTCTTTTCCCGAAATATAAGTAGTTCTAGAAATTGCCTCCAATATTAATTGCACAGCTTCTTCATTAGATTTTAAGTTTGGTGCAAAACCACCTTCATCTCCAACTCCCGTAGAATAGCCTTTTTCTTTTAATAAATTCTTTAAAGCATGAAAAATCTCTGAACCACATCTAATCCTCTCATGGATTGTCTGTTGCTGAGGAATAATCATAAATTCTTGAAAATCTAAATTATTATCAGCGTGTCTTCCACCATTAATTATATTCATCATAGGATAAGGAAGTTGTCGTTTTTCACCAACATATGCATACAAATCTTGTCCCGAATTTATAGCGCTCGCTTTTAAACAAGCCATACTAACTCCTAAAATCGCATTAGCACCCAACTTAGACTTATTCTCTGTATTATCTAATTTAATTAGTACTTTATCTATTGCTTGCTGCTCTTCTACTTCCATACCAATAATTTTCTCTTTTATAATACCATTAATATTAGCAACTGCTTTCAACACTCCAAGACCATTATATCGCTGCTCTCCATCACGTAACTCTAAAGCCTCTCTAGAACCGGTGGATGCCCCACTCGCTACTATAGCACTTCCTTTTACACCATTTTCTAATATAACATCTACTTCAACCGTAGGATTTCCTCTAGAATCAAGAATTTCCCTACCCTTAATATCCTTAATTTTCATTTATAGCTCCTTTTAGTACTATTATTCCTCCACTAATTGAAATCTATACTCTTGTTTTACATCTGGATATTTTTCTTTATCAACTTTTGAAGTAAACATTTCATAAGGCCTTACCCAAATCTCCCCGTCATGATCATAAACGACCATTTTTTCCAACGTTTCTGTGTTCTTAGCTATTTCCAAAACTGTAATAACATTGCCTTTAAAATGACGATATTTTTGTCCCTTACTCACTTCCATTTTTTAACTCCTCAACTTTCTTTTTAAATTCCGCACCTCTTACTTCACATTCTTTATATTGATCCCATGAAGCCGAAGCAGGACTCAATAATATAATATCTCCCTCAACAGATTCCTCATAACATTTGTCAAAACCATCACTTAAATGTTCATAACAATATGTTGGAATATTTATACTCTTACCATATTCTAAAACTCTATCACGGCATTGACCAATTCCTACAATTGTCTTAACATTTCCCATAAAAGGCGTAAGTTCTGTGAAATCTTGTCCTCTTTCTAGACCACCTAAAATAATAATTGTTGGTTTATCAAAAGATGCAAGCGCAATCTGTGTACATTTAATATTAGTAGCCTCAGTATCATTATAAAATCTTCTACCCAAAACAGTATCTACATATTCTAATCGATGTTCTACCCCCTTAAAATTACTAATAACATCTTTAATTATTTCATTAGAAACACCAAATTCTTTAACTAACATAATAGCACTAATACAATTTTCAACATTATGTAATCCAGCTATAAAAATATCATCACGAGACATTACTTTTTCGTCATAATAATATAAATAATTATCTTTTAAATATCCTCCATTGATTTCTCTTTTACTCGAAAAATATTTAACCGTTGCTTTAATATTTTTTGTTTCATTTATGACATCCTCGTTCTCAATATTTAAAATAGCTACTTCCTTACTTGTTTGATTAGCAAACAATTTTGCTTTTACACGCTTATAATTCTCATAGCTTTTCAAAAAGTCAATATGAGCTGGACTTAAGTTAGTCATCAACGCAACATCAGGCTTAAATTGACTTAAATTTTCCAATTGTTGACATGAAACCTCAGTTACAATAATATCTCCACTTTTAATATCATTTAAAATACTGCATAATGGATAACCAATATTTCCAGCTAAAAAAACTTTATCACCAAAGGCTTTTTTCATAATTTCATATGTAAGCGTTGTTGTGGTTGTTTTACCATTAGTACCAGTAATCGCAACAATTTTTACACCTTCTGGCAACAAACGATAGGCCATCTCTAACTCATTAATAACTTCAATTCCTAGTTCTCTTGCTTTTAAAACATATTTATGATCAATTGGAACCCCTGGATTCTTTACTAAATAATCAAACGTATTATCCAATATATCATCAGGATGTTCACCAAATATTAAAGTAACCCCAAGTTGTCTAAGTTCTTTAATTTGTTCTTGATCAAGTTTGTCTTCAGCTTTACCATCATTTAAAATAACTTCATTTCCTCGCTCAACAAGAATTTTTGCAGCCTGATAACCACTTCGTGCTAATCCTAAAATAAATACTTTCTTGTTCTCAAACATATTATCATCTCCACCATAATTATACTATAATCCTATAAAAATCACTACCATTAATTAATATTCCGTATTGAAAGAACTAACGACAAATGATATAATAAACAATATAGTAGAAAGGAGCAAAACATAATGAAAATTGTAACTTTATCCCCTGAACAGTTTGACAGATTTGCCGCAAGCCATCGTTATCGGAATTACTATCAAAGTTCAGCTTATGGTAACGTTATGGTTAAGTTTGGCTACAATGTTCACTATTTAGGCATAGTAAGTGATTTAAACAAACTTATTGGCGCAACCTTAATTATATATAAAGAAATTTTTATGAGTAATAAAATAGCCTATGCTCCTCGTGGTATTCTTTTTAATTATGAAGATGCAGATCAGGTAGTAGAAATGACTAAAAAGTTAAAACAGTTGCTTGGCAAACAAGGCTTCATGCTTCTAAGAATGGATCCTTATATTCCCGAGACAATTCGAGATCAAGATGGTAATACTATTAATTTCAATAATCAAGCCTCTAAAATAATTGACAACTTAAGAAAAGCGGGGTTCTCATATAAAGGAAAAACAAAATTTTTTGAAACGGAGAAACCACGTTGGGAAGCATTAGTTCTACTAAATCGTGACGATCGAGAAATTTTTGCTAGATTTGATAAACGCACTAGAAATAAAATAAGAAAAGCTACCGCTCATGGAATCCAAGTTTATAGAGACAGTGATCGAGATTTAAACGCTTTATATCGCTTTGTCAAAAAGAAAACGCCTAACCCACTTGCATTTTATAAAGAACTATGCAAAAACTTTAAAACAAATGTAGAAGTATTTTATGCTGTATTAAGTACCGAAACTTTTACTATTAATAGCCGTCGCATTTTAGAGCAAGAACAGCAAAAAAACGATCAACTAAATGCCTTAATCCAAGATATGACACTTGATCGTAAAGAAAGAAATAATTTCCTAAATCAAAAAATGGAATCTGATAAGTTACTAAATACATATAAAAATAATATTGTTCTCGCAACAGATCTCTTAAAGCAATACCCACAAGGAATTAAAGTCGCTGGCGCTATGGTTATTACCTACGACAACGCCGCATATGTGTTTGTCGACGGAGTTAATGAAGAATACAGTTCACTAAATGCCAACTATCTATTAAAATGGTATATGATTCAAAATTATAATAATCGGGGGTTTAAATATTTAAATCTAAATGCTATTGTCGGAGAATTTCAAGAAAAAAACCAATATAGTGGTTTGAACGAAATGAAATTAGGTTTTAATACAACCGTAACAGAATACTTAGGTGAATTTGATATAATATTAAATAACTTTTCTTATAATTTATATAAAAGCTTTAATAAGAAAAAATAAAACATATGAACTAAATTGAACACGTCAATAAAAAACCACTAGTTCAACTAGTGGTTTTTAGGTAATCCTATAAGGGTTTGTTACTGGCGGACTCCACATGGAGTCTTTTTTAGTCGGCCAACTGCCTTCTATACCTACATACCCTTAAAAGGGTCTTGATATTCTTTTATATTTCTTTCATCAGAGATCTTATCTTCAAGTTCTTGATTTTTTATTGTTTGTTTATTTAACCCTACCATACTCACATAGTATCCTTTCGCCAAAAAAGTTCTTTGTCCATATTTATATTTTAAATTTGAATGATTATCAAATATCAT
>X371_Linnaeus_Two_toed_Sloth__coassemble_884_pt1 | contig 32058 bp, 27 predicted proteins | sample X371_Linnaeus_Two_toed_Sloth__metabat2_low_PE_006 | metagenome-assembled genome bin X371_Linnaeus_Two_toed_Sloth
ATAGAAAGGATGTGAATTATTTTAGAAAAGAATTTTAAAAATATTATTAGTAATATTAAAGAAGAAATTATAAATATGCAAATTAAAACTATGCAAGAAGTTAATAGTAATTTAATTATGTTGTATTTTAAATTAGGAAAAATTGTTTCAGAAAACAAACAATATGGAAATAATTTTACGAAGTCAACAGAACTTAAATTAACTTTTCCTAATATGAAAGGCTTTTCTGAAAGAAATATAAGGTCAATGAGATTATTTTATGAAGAGTATGCTGATGATGAAAAATGGCAACAACTTGTTGCCAAATTACCTTGGGGACATAATTTGTTATTAATTGAAAAAAATTAAAGACAAAGCAGTTAAACAGGTTAAAGATACTCTTAAAAATGTTGAAAGGGCAAGAAAACTTGCAATAAGGACTAAACAGGTAACGCAAAAAACAGCAAAAATGTCAGTTCGTGCAACAAAGAAAATAATAAAAGCAATGATTAGCTTTACTAAATACTTAATTGCAGGTGTTAAATCTTTGATGATTTTGTTAGGAACAGGTGGAGTAATAGCACTTATAGTAGTAATACTAATTTGTTTGATAGGATTGCTCTGTTCATCTATATTTGGAATTTTCTTTTCAAATGAATCTAATAGTAGAACTATGAGTAGTGTAATATCTCAAATTAATAATGAAATTTATGAGAAGGCTGAAAGGGAACAACTAATGACTCCTAATAATGAGATAGTTATAGATAATACTGTTACTAATTGGAAAGAGATAATTGCAGTATATTCTGTAAAGTACGCAAATGATAAAGAGAATGCCGATATAATTATGTATATAAACGAGAAGAATATCAAAAATATACGAAGTGTTTTCAATAACTTTAATAAAGTGATTATATCTAAAACATCAAGTAATGGGCATTTACCAGCAACTGATGGTTCTTTTATTCAAGGGAATTTCTCTAATATTCAAACTAAAATTGATGATGCTAAGACAATTATTCATGTTATTATTCAGTCAAAAAGTTTAGATGAGGTAATGAATCAATATAGTTTTACAGATGAGCAAAAGAAAAATACTAGAGAATTATTAAGTAATAACTATTCAGATTGGTGGTCTCAGTTATTATATGGAGCAAACTTTGGTGATTTCATTAATTGGAAACAAACTGATGAAATTTTGGCAAATACACCAATTGGTACTTCTGGTAAAACTTTAGGACAAATAGGTTGTTTAGCAACTTCTATTTCTATATTAATTGAACGGTCTGGAGCAGGTAAAACAATAGTACCTTTTACGCCACAGACTTTTGTTCAAAAGATGAATGAAAATGGTGGATTTGATGGAAAGGGAAATTTACAATATGGTGCAATTACTAAGTTTATTTCAAGCTTTTCTTTTGTAGGAAGAGTAAATTTGGAAGGCAAATCTAAAAATGAAAAGTATCAATTAATTAATAAATATCAATCGCATAATTATTATCTGGCAGTAGAGGTAATGGGGAATACTGGGCAACATTGGGTTGCAGTTATAGATACAGCAGATAATAGAGTTACAATGGCAGATCCAGGAAGTAGTGCAACTGATTTATGGATCTATTATGATTGGAAAAATACTTCTCAATTTGTATATTTTAAAAACAGTTAAAAAGTTTCTCTATTAATTTGGGGAGACTTTCTTTTTTATTTTAAATTAGTTCTTCAAGTTTATCATCTATTATTTTATTTAAGTATTCATACATTTCTTCATTAAAACAATTAACCAATACTGTTGAAACCGTATCATTATTCTCACATTTTCCTGATAAGTTATCATATAGTTTTAGTTTCAACACCGCTTATATTTTATTATGTTCTTATCTAAAATTAAAGTAGTTATAAATAAAATAATTTGTTCTATTGGTAAATTATCAACATGCAAGAAAATCAATTTTGAAAATGAGAATTGAAGATTGTTTATAATTAAATACTATGTTATAATTGCTTTAAGATAAGTTGCTTGTATAGGATGTTATCGATGATGGATGGTGATGTGCATTGAGATAATTTATAATTTGATATAGCAAGTATAAAAAAGGAAGAGGAGTATTATGAAAAAATTAAAAAAAAATTATAATGATTGGCATATTTGCAATCTTACTTGTACCTTCGTTTGCAAATGCAAAAAGTATTACTACGATAAATAATCAGCATTTTACACAAGAATCTTCTGTTGAAGATTTGTTGTTAGATGCTAATTTTAATAAGAAAGTAAAAGAATATCTTATTAAAGAATACGGGGAAAATTATAAACAAATTATAAGTAAAAACGAAGAATCTGTAGAAAAGGCTAGAAAAATCGAATCTACTTTTTCTAAAAAAAATAATGGTACAGTAGAATATCCTAACTATGTAGGTGGACTATTTATTAATGAAAATGATAATTTAGTCATACAGCTTGTTGAAAAAGAAGTCTCTAATTTAAAATCTGATTATTTAAAACAATTTTCAGTTGATGATTCAATTAATGTCGAATACGTGAAAAATTCTTATGAAGATTTGAAAAATGTACATGATAAAATTCTAAATTATTTTATTAATGAAAATAAAGAAGGATACATTACAGGATTATATATTGATGTCATTAAAAATAGGGTGGTAGTTGAATTAAAAGAAAACAATGAGGAAAGTATAAAAAAATTTAAAGATTTAGTTATTGATTCTCCTATGGTTATTTATGATAATGAAAGAGTGTTCTCAGACATAGCAAGCGCTAATCCAGGAGGTACATTCACTTCATCTTCAAATTTGCGATGTTCTTGGGGATATAGAGCAAAGACAAGTTCTGGCGAAACTGGTATGATATCAGCAGGACATTGCTTTACAGGGAATGGGGCATCTGTTTCTGGGATTGGTACGGTTAAAAAATGGAAAAATAGCGGAAGTGTTGATGCAGCTTGGGTTCAAACTTCAAGCGGAACCAACACTTTAGCACAAAAACCTCCATTCAGCAATGAAACAACAGTATCAACAAGCGTTATTACATCATTTTACACAGGACAGAAAATAGCAAAACTTGGACAAACTACAGGTTATACAACAGGTTCTGTTACCAATCCTAGTTATACAGGAACATTTGGAACAAAATTTACTGATTTAGTTCTTGCCAGTTTACCAGCAAGTAATGGAGATAGTGGTGCAATAGTAATGGAGCAAACTGCCACTTTTAATGATGGCTTTAAAACCGCTGGAATTGCCAAGGCTGTTCAAGAAAACTCTCCTACAATGGTTTTTGTTAAAGCTACTCGTATTAATTCAGAATTTGGTTTATCTAGATATTGATAAGAGAGTCTTTGAAAGAGGTGATTGAAAGTGAATAAGAAATTTCTAATAATAATTATTATATTTCTATTTGTAATAATTGGATGTATTTTTATCTATGAGCAAAAGCCCTCTTTTAATGATGTTTTGAAAAAACTATCTTCATCGCAAAAAATTATTGTAAAAAAAATGGAATTTGATTCTAATAAATATGTTTATTATAAAACTATTACTTATAAAACTCAGATTAATAATATAATTGATCTTCTATCGCGATGTTCTGAGTATAATGGTTGGAGAAATCTTAGTCTTTCAGTTGATACATTTTCACTTTCTTTTTATGATTCTAAAGATAGATTAATTGTTAATGCAATATTTGATTCTTCTGGATTTTTGAATATAGATTATGGAGGACATACATTTTATTTTAAAACAAATGAAAGTTCTAAACTTAATGATTTATTGAAATGAATATTATACTATAGTTATGGAAAAAGATTCTAATATTATTAAAATAATAAATTTCTTTTCATGAGGAGCAAGATGTAGTGAGATTTGTGCATTAAGATGGCCTGACATTGATTTTGATACAAGAATGATGTTCACGATAAAATCATTAAAATTGGTTGATGGTATAGTTGATGAGAAAACAACAAAACAAAATTATTAATTAGGACAATTGAGTTAAGCTAATCAACAATCAATCTTTAAAAGAATATCTCGAAGAATATTAGTACAAGAATGGAATTATTCCATTTTTGTATGTTATAATTATATGTGTTCGAGACTTTGAAAAGGAAGTGAAATTTATGGAAAATGTAGAAAAATCGTTCTCAAAAACCAGTATCAACTGGTATCCAGGCCATATGGCTAAAACTAAAAGAGAAATTGGTGAAAAACTTAATTTAATAGATATTGTTTATGAAGTTATTGATGCACGAATGCCTCTTGCTTCTAAAATTATTGATATTGATGATTTAATTAAGGATAAACCTAGAATTTTAGTTATGACTAAGTATGATTTATGTGATAAGAAAGAGACTGAGAAGTTTGTTAAGTATTATGAAGAATTAGGTTATAAAGTTGTTCCAGTTGATTTAATGAGTAATAATAGTGTTGGAGTAAAAAGAATTATTGAGATAACTAATGAACTTATGAAGGATGTTAATAGTAAGCGTGAAGCTAAAGGAATGAAACCTCGTGCTGGTCGTGTTTTGATTGTGGGAATTCCTAACGCTGGTAAATCAACCCTAATTAATAGATTGGTTGGTAGAAAAGCGGCTGGGGTTGGTAATACTCCAGGTTTTACTAAAAGTTTAAGTTGGATTAGGATCAATAAAGATTTAGAACTGTTGGATTCGCCCGGAATTTTGTGGCCTAAATTAGAAGATCAAGAGGCAGCACATATTTTAGCTAGTTTATCGTCAATTAAAGAAGAAATTTTAAATATTGATGAGCTTGCCTGTTTTATTCTTAGGAAATTAAATGAATTATATCCAGAAAAGTTAAAGGAAAGATATGGAATTTTGGAATTAGATGAAGATTTAGTTGAGGCTTATGACTTAATTGCTGCTAGACGTGGAGCATTAAGTCGGGGAGGGATAGCCGATTATGACAAGGTTTCGAATATTATAGTTAGAGATTTAAAAAATGGTTATTTTGGTGAAATAACGTTAGATAGGTTAAAATAAAATGTATGAGTATGGTATTTTGACAACTAAGTCAGCAATTGTTTATGCAACTAAAAGAAACGCTGCTATGGCCGATGTTCCAAACAAGCCGGAAATTTATCATAAAGATTTTGACGTGGTAGAATTTATAGGTGAAGAATTAGCTACTATTAGGGGAGTAAATTCAAATCATTACTTTCCTGTGAGTTTTTTAAAGCCTGGTGATGTTAGAAAGAAAAGTATTCTTTTTGATAATGAAAATACTAGGGTTGGATCATATAGTTTTTGTGAAGATGGTAAGGCTTATTTAGTCGCTTCAACACTTACTCTAGGAATGCCTGATAAGTCTTTTGAAAGCATTTTTGAATGGTGTAAAGATGAAAATAATAAAAAGTCTTTTTTAAAGCAGAATTTAGAGATGTTTGGATTAGATATTTATATGTGTCAACAAGATCGTCCACTTAATTGCTATTATGTATTTGATGAATTTGAAAGACTTAGTTTAGGACCAATGTTTGATTATGAAGAGTCGTTGGAAATGATTGCGGATGATGATTTTGAATATAGAAGTGATTTTGTTTATTTAGGTGATATTGATGATTATCATGAAATGATGGTTAAGTATCCGCAGTTAGTAGAAATACTAAAAAGTTATTTGGATGTTGATTTGGTTAATGTTATTAAATCAATGGCAGCGAAGAGAAACTTCGATGTAAGTGGTTTGGATTTAGATTTGTACAAGAGATTTGATGAACAATCGCACAAGAGACTGGAGAAAATATTAAAGTAAAATTTACGTATATTTTATTTACGTAGATTTTATTTTTTTGTTTTTTAGTGTGGTTTTGTGTTAATATAGGTTTGGAGTGTTTAAATATGGAAAAAAATGATAACTATATATATGAGAGAGAGTTAAGAGCAAAAGGCTTAACTTTTATTGCTGGAGTTGATGAAGTAGGTCGTGGACCATTAGTTGGACCTGTAGTAGCTGCTTGTGTTGTATTACCAGAAAAATTTAACTTAGAAGGATTAACGGATTCGAAAAAATTAAGTGAGAAAAAGAGGGATTATTATTTTGATGAAATAAAAAAGCAGGCGTTAGGATATGGGATTGGTATAATTGATGAGAGAAAGATTGATGAGGTTAATATTTATGAAGCTACAAAATTAGCGATGTATGAAGCAATAAATGAATGTTTAAAAATGTGTAAAATTGAGCATGTTCTCATTGATGCAATGCCTTTGAACTTGTCTATTCCAACGACATCAATTATTAAAGGCGATTTAAAAAGTATAACAATAAGTGCAGCTTCAGTTATTGCTAAGGTTACAAGAGATAGGATGTTGGATGAGTTGGATTTAATATACCCAATGTATGATTTTAAGAAGAATAAAGGGTATCCTACAAAAAAACATCTTGCGGCAATCGAAGAATATGGTATAATTGATGAACACCGTAGAAGTTATGGACCGGTTAAAAATTATATTGCAAATCATAAATAAAATATTTCGAATATATAGAAAAAATAGCGTATTATATTAGAGAAGATAGTATTTTAACAAGGGAGTGGTTTTATGGCCAAGAATTTAGTGATAGTTGAAAGTCCTAGTAAGAGTAAAACGATTGAAAAATATTTAGGAAATGATTTTAAAGTTGTTTCATCGAAGGGACATATTAGAGATTTATCAACAACAGGACAGTATGGATTGGGAGTTGATATTGAAAATGGATTTAAACCTAATTATGTTGCAATTAAAGGTAAATCCGGTGTGATAAAAGATTTGAAAAAAGATGTTAAAGAAGCGGAACTTGTTTATTTGGCTAGTGATCCAGATCGTGAAGGGGAAGCTATTGCTTGGCATTTGAAGGATGCTTTGGGAATAAAGGATAATTGTTATAAGAGAGTCTTGTTTAACGAAATTACTAAAGATAAGGTAATTGAGGCAATTAATAATCCAACAACTATTAATGATGATTTGGTTCGTAGTCAAGAAACAAGAAGAATATTAGATCGTATTATTGGTTTTAGATTATCTAAATTACTTCAAAGCAAGATAGGTGCAAAGAGTGCTGGACGTGTTCAAAGCGTGGCTTTAAAATTGATTGTTGATCGCGAACGAGAAATTATGGCTTTTATTCCAGAAGAGTATTGGACTATTACTGCCAAATTTAAAGAGTTTGAAGCAAATTTATTTAAATACAAAGATGATGACATTGAGCTTAAGCATCAGGAGGAAGCTGATAAAGTACTTAGTGAGTTAAGTGATGTTTACAAAGTTTTTAGTATAGAAAAGAAAGAGAAAAATAAGAAAGGGAAATTACCATTTACAACTTCTACTTTACAGCAAGAAGCTTCAACCAAATTGGGTTTCTCAGCAAAAAAAACAATGAGTATTGCGCAAAAACTATATGAAGGAATTGATTTAGAAAGTGAGACGGTTGGTTTAATTACTTATATGAGAACAGATTCAATTCGTTTATCTGAACAATTTGTTTATCCAGCTATGAAATATATTGAAGAAAAATACGGTAAAAAATATGTTGGTTATGTTAAAACAAGTAAAAAAACGGATAATGTGCAAGATGCTCATGAAGCAATTCGACCAACGAGTATTTTAAGAGAACCAGAGAGGATTAAAAGTTATTTATCAAATGATGAGTTCAAGTTGTATAGTTTGATTTATAAAAGAGCGTTAGCTTCACTTATGGCTGATGCGAAGGTCAATCAAACTACCGTAGTATTTGATAATAATGATTATCGCTTTAAAACAACAGGGCAAATACTTCTTTTTGATGGTTATTTAAAAGTATATAAAGATTATGAATCTAGTGAAGATAAAATCTTACCAGAATTTAATGAAAATGGTGAATTAGTGACAAATGATGTTGTGTCAGAACAACATTTTACTAATCCGCCAGCAAGATATACTGAGGCGAAATTGATTAAAGAAATGGAAGAACTTGGAATAGGAAGACCATCTACTTATGCAAAGACAATTGATACAATTAAAGAACGTGATTATGTAGAAATGGTTGAAAAAAAATTTAAGCCGACAGAAGTTGGGTTTGAAACAACTGATAAATTGCAAGAGTTTTTTGGTGATATTATTAATGTTGAATATACTCGAGATATGGAAGAAGATTTAGATGAAATAGCTGATGGTAAAGCTGTATGGAATGAAGTTTTAGATGATTTTTATAAATTATTTGAACCGCGGGTGAAAGAGGCTTTTAGTGACATGGAGAAAAAAGCTCCAGTAGAGACAGGCGAAGTTTGTCCAGAATGTGGCAGTTCTTTAGTCATTAGAAAAGGTCGTTATGGTGAATTTACTGCTTGCTCTAATTATCCAGAGTGTAAGTATATAAAGAAAGATGTAGTAGAAGTTAAAGAAATAATGGATTGTCCGGAATGTGGAGGAAAGATTGTAGAAAAAACAACACGTAAAGGAAAGATTTTTTACGGATGTAATAATTATCCAAAATGTAAATTTGCTTCATGGGATAAACCAACGGGTGGTGTTTGTCCAGAGTGTGGTAAGATTTTGGTTGAAAAAAATGGAAAGATTAAATGTAGTGAGTGTTCTTACGAAGCGTAGGAACACTCTTTTTCTTGCTTTATTAGTACTTTTGTGATATAATATGTGAAACATTGGGGGTAGGTTATGCGAGCAAGATTAGAATATATTGCTGGTTCGGAGAGAGTTTTATTGGAAGAAATGGAGCTTTGTGAATTGGATCAATATACTTGTAAAAATTTTAATAAGCTAGAGGATATTAAGAGTAACAGTAAATATAAAAGATTATTGGCTGGAGTTTCAGAGAATGGTAGTTTTAGAATTTTTTTTAATACTGATGAAATTCCATTGAGAGATTTAGAACGATATGTTTTATTAGGTGGTAATCCAATGCAAGGAGAAGAAAGCCTTGCGGTAGTTGTAGGTCGAGAGAAAATACAGCCTAATATTTATGGCATTAGGGAAAAAATGGCCAGTTTTATTAGCAATGAACAAGTGGCTAGAGAATTTTATCAGACATTTGAGACTGAGTATAGTGCTAAAGAAAAATTAGATTTTTTAATAGGAATGGATGCGGAAAATTCTTCACTGGCGGCTAGAGGAATTAGAAGAATTATGAGTGATTATACATCAGGTTATGAAGGTTATTTTATGGGAAGGATGTTTATTGAACGACTGAAGTCATTTGAAAGTGTTAAAACTGCTACTTCGGTTGAGTCAAAGAGAATGTAAAATAGATTGTTTTAATCTTATAAAAAAAGGTATAATTAATATAGGTGGTGATTCTTATGGGTAAATTTTTTTTAGTAGCAAGGAATAAGAGGAGTAATCAATTTCAAATTCTTAAACTTAATGATTCATGGTATTTAGAAGAAACTGCGGCAACAAATAAGGTAACTAGAGATAATGATTTAGAAGCAATTGATTTAGTTACTAGTTGTTTTGATAGTCGAGAAACTTTAGCAAATAGGTTATATGAAAATAATTATATTGATGATCCAAACGTTGATATATTTATTGCAAGTAAAAGAAGAAAAGATGGTTCAACATATATCAGGTTTGAGGAACCAATTTATGCCGCTGGGAATTCGCATCGTTTAAATGCGTTACGAAGTATTGCAAAAAATTCATTGAATGGGGATATGAATGCTGATAGAAAAGCGATGAATGTTGTTTATGATGATATTATTACCCGAGTTTATTCTAGTGCTGATTTTTTTGGAATGGTTATGGATGGTGAGACTAATATATCTCGACGTTTTGCTGAACAATTGGCAGAAATACCTAAGTATGGGGAAATTCCCTTTGAGTTAAAATATGATCGATATTTTAGATTTGGTGGCTATCGTGAGGCAAGAAATGTAATTGAGGCCTTGAATAGATTAGAAGGGTTTAGTGCTTCTTCACATGACGATCGAGTTGCTATGAATCAAGAGTTTATCGAAGATAATTATAGTGATAGGCTAGCTATTGCCCCACAACTTGCACTTGAACTTGAAAAGGATTATTGTGATGGTCAATTATCTTTATTTGACTTTTATGATGAGAGAGATAGTCAACGTATTAGAGAAGCTACCAAAAGGGTTGTTAAGGAAGAAAAGGCAAGGATACCAGAAAAATATAGAACACCTAAAATTGATCTTGCGAAGAAGAAAATACCTGTTGAACAAATGCCACAGGAAATATTTAGAATATTAGATACAATTCCAACTAATGTTTTTAGATGGAACGGAGAGAAATGGGTATTCAATGAAGAAACATTTAAACATCCAATATTAGATGAAGAGCGTGATATGTTTAATCGATTGCTAACAGGAAATATGCCAAAGTTTTTTATAAACTATGCTGTTCATAAGGAACAATTGACAATGGCTCGGGAGATGGGAGAATATAGCGAAGCCGAGGAATTAAGAGAAGCTTGTGATCGAGATAAATCATATATAAGAAAGCGTTTTAAAAGTTCTAAATGTATTATGGATACATATAATTGGTGTATGTTATACGAAGGATGTATGAAGAGAGATTTAGCTTATGAAAGCAGCGGTATGAGTGTAGGAAGTGAAAGTGCTGATGTTAAAATATTCGGTAAAAAGCAATAAGTATCTAGAAAAATATTTAGAATATTTGAAATATCAAAAAAACTATTCTGATTATACAGTTGTTAGTTATTGTAATGACATTGTAGAGTATTTAGAATATTTAGAGACAGAAGCGTTGGATTTTAAAATAGTTGAATATAGTGATATTAGATTTTATTTAATGTATTTAAAAGAGAAGAAGAAAGATAATAATGCTTCAATTGATAGAAAACTTAGTGCACTAAGAGGCTTTTATAAGTTTTTGGCAAATGAAAAAGTAGTTACTAGTAATGTCTTTTCTTTAGTTAATGGTCCTAAGAAGGAAAAAAAGTTACCACGTTATTTTGAATATAATGAGTTAGAAATATTATTTTCAGTGCCTGATAAAACAGAACCCTTGGGGCAAAGAGATTTATTATTACTAGAATTATTATATGCAACGGGAGTACGAGTTGGGGAACTTACTAATATTAAAGTTAAGGATATTGATTTGAGTAGTCGAAGTATTTTAATACTTGGGAAAGGTAACAAGGAAAGAATTGTTACTTATGGTGAATATTGTGAGGAAATTCTTAAGTTGTATTTAAATGATGGATACATTAGGTTGAATTTGCAATGTGAGGAATATTTGTTTTTGAATAAGAATGGAGGACGTCTTACTGAAAGAGGGGTTAGATATATTTTGGATCAATTGATAAAGAAAACAAGTTTAAATAAAAATATATCGCCACATATGCTTAGACATAGTTTTGCTACCCATTTATTAAATGGAGGCTGTGATCTTCTGACAGTTCAAAAATTGTTAGGTCATGAGAGTATAAAGGCAACTCAAATATATACACATGTTACTACAGATAGATTGAAAGAGGTTTATTTTAAAAGTTTCCCCAGAGCAAAAAAAGATGATTAAGGCATCTTTTTTTCTTTATTTTATGGACAAAATAGGAAATTATATGTTTTAATTTAAATTTATTTTTGATATAATAGGTTTATTCAAAAGGTGTGTGATCTTTTATGGATTATGAGTTTTCTAGTAAAGAAGAGTTATATCAGAGAGTTCGGCCAGCACTTAGAGCAAAAAAAAGTGAATTGAATAGACTTGGAATGGGATATATTCAGGAAGTTGATATATGGAATTTTTTGATTGAATCTAAGTGGAGCAGGTCTAGTGATTTGATGCTTTATGATATAGTTGATGATATTTTAAATATTGAAAATGCGAAAATTGATAATTATATAAAGATGAAAATTGGTAAATTAAAACGAACACAACATTTTGATAGTAGTATAGAGATTTTATGAGGTGAGATTCGTGAACAAGAAAGGAAATAAGACAAAAGTAGTAAGAAAAGCTACGTTTTTAACCCTAATAATAATTGGAATTTGTTTTTTGTTTGTTCCATTATTTAAGAATCTAAAGTTCGGTTTGGATTTACAAGGGGGATTTGAGGTTTTATATAAAGTTGAGTCTATTGATGGTTCAAAAATGACTAGTAGTAAAATGACAGCAACTTATAAAACTTTAAGTAAAAGAATTGATAGTTTAGGAGTAAGTGAGCCAGAAATAATTCTTGAAGGTAACGATAGAATTAGGGTGAAGTTAGCTGGCGTTACTGATCCTGAGGAAGCACGTAGTCAATTATCAACGGTTGCATCATTAACTTTTAGAGATGTTGATGATAAGTTATTGATGGCTAGCGATGTTTTAGAGGCTGGAAAGGCAAAAGTAGGACAGGATGAATCTGGAAATCCAGCGGTAGCATTGACTGTTAAAGATAAAGATAAGTTTTATAATGTAACTAAGGAAATTAGTGAACGTGAAGATGGAGAAAATATGATAGTTATTTGGTTGGATTTTAATCAAATGACTGATAGTTTTGCTGATGACAGTACAAAATGTGGAACAGATGGTTCTAATTGTTTGAGTGCAGCAACTGTTTCTCAAGGGTTTGCTAGTGATGTTATTATTCAAGGTGATTTTACTTTAGAGGAAGTAGAAAACTTAGTAGATTTAATTAATAGTGGTTCATTACCAAGTAAATTAAGTGAAGTTTCTAGTAGAACGGTTGGGGCTGCATTTGGTGATCAAACATTGGAAAAAACACTTGTTGCTGGAATTGTTGGAGTTGTGGCAATTATTACAATTTTAATTGTTGTATATCATTTTTCGGGATTTATCGCTTCCTGCGCAATGATGTTATATACATTCTTAGTATTTTTAGTATTTTGGTTAGTTGGAGGAGTGTTGACACTTCCTGGTATTGCTGCTTTAGTACTTGGAATTGGAATGGCTGTTGATTCTAATGTTATTACTTTTTCGCGTATTAGAGATGAATTACATAGTGGTAAAAGTTTACCTTTAGCGGTTCGAGAAGGAACAAAATCAAGTTTTTCAGCAATAATCGATGGTAATGTTACCACCTTATTAGTAGGGATTATTATGTTTATTTTTGGTGAATCTAGTATTAAAGGATTTGCTACTATGAATATAATTACAGTATTAGTAACAATGGTAACAATGGTATTTTTAACAAGATGGTTAGTAAATAGTTTTGTTAAGACTGATTATTTTAATGATAAGGTTAATTTGTTTATTAATGTAAAAAAGGAAAATATTCCTGATGTAAGTAAAAATGAAGAAATTAAGATGATTCCTTTTAAAAATGTAAATTTCTTGAAACATAGAGGTTTATGGTCTTTATTATCAGTAATAATTATTGCTATTGGTGGAATAGTGATTGGTATTAAGGGGCTTAACTTAGGAATTGATTTTAAAGCAGGTAGTGATATTACAATTGCTACAGAAGAGAAACTAACAACAAAAACTTTAACGACTGATTTAGAAGAATTGGGTATTGAAGCTACTGATATTTCTTTTGAAGATGAAGAGATTGTTGTTAGAGTTTCCAAAGCTTTTAATGGCGAAGAAGTAAAGAAAGTGAATAAATATTTCGAGGATAAATATGATGCTAAAGTAAATATTGGTGTTGTTTCTAATGTTGTTAAAAAGGAATTAGTTAAGAATGCCGTTTTAGCTGTAACTATAGCTTTAGTAGGTATTATTTTATATGTTTCAGTTAGATTTAAATTTAGTTATGCAATTGGTGGTGTAGTGGCATTGGTACATGACGTTGCTGTTATGTTTGCTTTATTTGCATTATTTAGATTAGAAGTTGATACAATGTTTATTGCTGCTGTATTAGCAATAATTGGATATTCTATTAATGATACAATTGTGTCTTTTGATAGGGTACGTGAAAATTTAGCTAAGGCTAATAAGAAAAAATTAACAAAAGATGAGTTAGAAAATATTTGTAATAGAAGTATTCAAGAAACCTTTTCTAGAACACTATTTACATCTATTACAACTTTAATTCCAATAGCAGCGTTAATGATTTTAGGACCACAAGAAATATTTACATTTAATATAGCTATGTTAATTGGATTAGTGGCTGGAACGTATTCATCAATCTTTATTTCAATGGGAGTATTTATATTTTTTGAAAAGAAGAATATTGGAAAACCACAAAAACAAAAACGAATTTATACTGATGAATTTGAAGAAAAGAAAGTAAAGGGAATTAATTGTTAGTGAGAGGAGATGGTTCCTACGTCTAAACAAAAAGATAATATTACTTTTGAAGATGTGCTAGAGAAAGTAAAAGCTTATATTGAAGATGAAGAAAAAATAAAGGTAATCCAACAGGCTTACCTTTTTGCACAAGAAAAACATGAAGGACAATTTAGAAAAAGTGGGGAACCTTATATTACCCATCCACTTAATGTGGCACAAATTTTGACAACTATTTATGCGGATTATGAAACTATAAGTGCTGGATTATTACATGATGTCTTAGAAGATTGTGACTGTACTGTTGCACAGATGGAAGAATTATTTGGGAAAAATATTACTAAATTAGTTCAAGGTGTAACCAAACTTAGTAAAATTCATTTTTCTACAGAGAATGAATATTTGATTGATTATTATAAAAAAATTATTGTAGGAATGAGTGAAGATGTTAGAGTAATTATTATTAAATTGGCAGATAGACTTCATAATATGAGAACCTTATGGGCAACGCCTGAAGATCGGCAAAAAGTTAAAGCTCATGAAGCGTTAGATATTTTAGCTCCAATTGCCCACCATTTGGGAATTCATAAAATTAAGAGCGAATTAGAAGATTTGTCACTTCGTTATTTAAAGCCGGATGTGTTTTATGATATTGCGGAGAAACTTAATAAAACAAAAATCGAAAGAGATAAAACAGTTTATGATATGCTTACTGAAGTTTCTAATTTGCTTACAGAACATCATATTCCACATGAGATTAAGGGTCGAGCTAAAAGCATTTATAGTATTTATAATAAACTTGATAAAGGGAAAAAGTTTAGTGATATCTATGATTTATTGGCACTTAGAATTTTAGTTAATACAGAGCAGGAGTGCTATTTAGCTCTAGGTATTATTCATTCAAAGTTTCGACCTTTGCCAAAAAGATTTAAGGACTATGTTGCGATGCCAAAGCCTAATATGTATCAATCATTGCATACAACAGTATTTGGAATTGATGGCTATTTATTTGAAATTCAAATCAGAACTTATGAAATGGATGAAGTCGCAGAGAATGGTATTGCTTCCCATTGGGCTTATAAAGAGAATGGTGGGTCTAATAGTGCAGCTAACCTACAATCAACGACAGAACAAAAGCTACAGTTCTTTAAGTCAATAATTGACCTATCTAAAGAAAATATGAGTAGTGAAGAGTTTGTCAATAGTGTTAAAGATGAAGTTTTAAACAATAATATTTATGTTTTTACACCTAAAGGGGATGTAATTGAGTTGCCACGTGGAGCAACACCGATTGATTTTGCTTATGCTATTCATACTAAAGTTGGAGAAACGATGGTTGGAGCAATTGTTAATAATAATATTGTGCCATTAAATTATGAATTAAAGGATAATGATATTGTCAAAATTAATACAAATAAGAACTCAACACCATCGAAGGAATGGCTAAATATTGTAAAGGCTACAAAAACAAAAAATAGAATTAAGAGTTTCTTTACTAAGAATGATCGCGAAGTATATATTGAGCGAGGTTCATATTCACTTGAAAAAGAGTTGCGAAAGAGGAAACTTAGCATTTCAGAGTTTTTGAGTGATGAGAATGTTAAAAAGATATGTGAAGAAATTAAAGTTGGCGATTTGGAAGAACTTTATTTAGCGATTGGCAATGGAAAGACACCAGTTAATGGAGTTATTAATATAATTCATAAAAGTGAAGATGTTCCTGTGCCAAAAGTAGTTAAGGTTAGTTCAAAGAGTATTGATGCCGATATAATTGTTAGTGGTATAGATAAAGTAAAAGTAAATTTGGCTAATTGTTGTAATCCTGTTTATGGGGATCCAATAATTGGTTATATTACTAAAGGAAATGGAATTACCGTTCATAGATTACATTGTCATAATTTATCAATGTTAGAAGATAGAACACTAGAAGTTAAATGGAATGATAATAGTAATAAACGTTATTTGACGTCGTTGTTTATTTATACTAATACAACAGAAAATCATATGTTAGATTTAATGCAAACGGTTTCAATGTTAAATGTTAATGTTGACAGTATGAATACTGTTAATAAGGTTGATAAGATTACTTATGAAATTAATTGTTATGTGACAGGATTGGAACAGTTAAATAAAGTTATTTTGGGTCTTGAAAAGAGTTCTTATGTTGAAAAAGTAGAGAGGGTAATGCGATGAGAGTATTAGTTCAAAGAAGTGGCAAGGCAAGTGTTAGTGTTGCTGGTGATGTTGTTGGATCTATTGATAGTGGTTTAGTACTTTTAGTGGGTTTTACTGAGGGCGACGATTTAGAAAAGGTTAAGTTTCTTGCAAGAAAGTGTGTTAATCTTAGAATATTTCCAGATGAAAATGGGGTTATGAATAAGAGTATTTTAGATTTTGGAGGAGATATATTATCTGTATCTCAATTTACTTTGTATGCTGATGCTAAGAAAGGAAATAGACCAAGCTATATAGCTGCTTTAAAAAATGAGGCGGCAAGCTCTTTATATGATTCTTTTAATGAGGAATTAAGAAGTTTAGGAATGAAGGTAGCAACAGGGGTATTTGGTGCAGATATGGATGTGTTAATTACAAATATTGGACCTACAACAATTTGGTTAGAAAAATAAAATTCTAATTTGGTTAGGGGGAGTAGGTATGCGAATGTTTTCTAATGCTTTGAAGCAAGTTGATAAAATGCTTGCGGATTCATATGCTGATATTAAAAATTGTGGCGATGATATTGAAAGAAGTGCATATATTGATTATATTAGCCAATTATATGAACTTAGAGCAACTATAACAGGAAACTATGAAACTATTGATTTTGATGCCCTTTTAGGGTCTAAAAAGGCGGTAAGACAATATGAGTCTTTGATGCAGTCAATTGATAAGCGTTGTGTGTTAGATTATCTTAAACATAAGGCTTTTTATAAAGAATATTTTGGTGAGTTGTTTGATATAGAAAATGAGTTATTGAATGATTTTTTATCTAATGACTTAATGGAATTTTCGCAACTTTCAAAAGAAGAATTTTTTGAATATGTATATGAATTTTTAAAAAAGTATAAATTAGACAATTTACTTGATAGACTTGTAGAAAATAGGAGACTTTTTTCAATCCCTTCTTACGGTGATGGTGATTATTTAGGAGGACGTTATTATAATCCGGTTAATAAGGATACCGGGGTAGCTTTATGTTCTTTTAAATATAATGTATTATGTATGTCTGTATTAATTCATGAATTAGGACATGTTTATGATCTTGAACATTTTGATTATTCTAATCCTTACTTTAATTATTTAAAATATTCGTATGCAACTTCAAATAGTGAAATTGTTCCGATTATGTTTGAAAAATTATTTATTGATTTTCTATTAGAAAAGAAATATATGAGGGATGAAACTAAGGATTTAGCAATAAATACGTTGTTAGTAGGAAGGGATAGAATGATTGATGCTTATCTATTGTCGCTTTTAGATGATAAAACAATAATCCAAGGTCCCAAAACAGTTAATCTTAAAAAAATATTTAAAAAACTTAGTCCATATTTTGAGGTGGATGATGGATTGATGGATGAAATTGAGGATGGCGATTTAGATCCCTTGTATACTCAAAAGTATGGGTATGGTGAAATTGTTGGGACTATTCTAAAAGAAGAGGTAAAGGCAGAAGGATTTAATGGTAGACTATTTAGTGAGGTTTTAAAGCATAGACCTAGATTATTTAGTCCAACTTTTATTGAAAATATTGCATCTGTTTCTACATATGAAAAGGTGTTGACAAGAGATGTTGAACGCTTAAAAAAGTGATTGAGTTTATTTTAAATTTAATATATAATAGAGGTGACTTCCTTGGAAAGAGTAACTTTGTTTGTTTTTGCTAGAGAGAATGTGGTTGGTGAAAACATTTAAGAACAACGAGGTGAAGACATCCTAGTAATTGGAAGCGTGTTACTACGTTATAAGTTTTAAGAGTAGAAAATAAGGTGGCACCACGGCTTAGTTCGTCCTTTGGTTGGTGGCACTTTTTGTTTTATAAGGAGGATAAAGTATGATACAAAAACAAAAAGGTTGTAATGATATTTATGGAAGAGAGGCTAAGGTTTGGAAGTATGTTGAAAGCATAATAGATGCAGCAATGGAAAAGTATAATTATACCTATATGCGTACACCAATCTTTGAAGCAACTGAATTATTTCATAGAGGTATTGGAGAAAGTACAGATATAGTTTCAAAAGAAACCTATGATTTTGTTGATCGTGGTGGTAGAAATATTACACTTCGTCCCGAGGGAACAGCTGGTGTTGTGAGAAGTTATATTGAAAATAAAATGTATGGTGATCCAAATCAACCAGTAAAGGTTTATTATAATGGAACTATGTATAGATATGAAAGACCACAATCAGGTCGTGATAGAGAATTGACACAATTCGGAATGGAAGTTTTAGGAAGTGATGATCCGTTAACAGATGTCGAAGTAATTTCTTTAGCTGTTAATATATATAAAATGTTAGGTTTGAAAGAAATAAAAGTAAATATAAATTCTTTAGGTGATAGTGAATCGAGAAATAACTATCGAGAGGCGTTGATTGAATATTTTAAACCACATATTGATGATTTTTGCGAAGATTGTAAAGTTAGATTACAAAAAAATCCATTAAGAATATTAGATTGTAAGGTTGATGCTGAAAACGAAGTGTTAAAAAATGCTCCAAAGACAATTGATTATTTAAATGAGGCAAGTAAAAAACGTTTTGAAGAGGTTAAAGATTATTTAGATATTATGCAAATTAAGTATGAAGTTAATCCAAATATAGTAAGAGGTTTAGATTATTATAATCATACAGTATTTGAAATAGAAGCGAAAGTAGATGGTTTTGGCTCTAATAATGTATTAGGTGGTGGTGGCCGTTACAATGGGCTTTGTAGTCAATTGGATGGTCCAGAAACGGCATGTATTGGGTTTGCGTCTGGAATTGGTAGAATTGTTAAAGCTTTAGAACTGGAAAAAGTTGAAATGCCGATAGTTGATGATATTGACTTGTTTATTATGTATGTTAATGAAGATGAGAAAAAGTATGCAGCTTATTTAACGCAAGAACTAAGAATGGCTGGGTTCATTGTTGATACTGATTATGCTGGTCGAGGTATGAAAGGTCAGTTTAAACAAGCGGACCGTTTGAATGCTAAGTATATTGCAATTTTGAATAGTGAAGATTTGGATAATAATGAAGTACATATTAAGAACAATCGAACTAAAGAAGAAGAAATTATTAGTTTAGATGTACTAATTTATTATTTAGATGAAAAATTAAATACTGATGAGTGTGGTTGTGATGATGAATGTCATTGTGATGATGAATGTCATTGTGAAGATGGAGAAGGCAGTTGCGAATGTCATGGTAAACACTCAAAGTAAGAAAAGAGAGGAAGTAATTTAAGTGAAAACAATAAATAATGGAACTTTAACAATAAAAGATGTTGGGGAAATGCTTACTTTATATGGTTGGGTTCAAAAGAAACGTGATTTAGGTGGCGTTGTTTTTATTGATTTGCGTGACAGAAGTGGGATAGTTCAAGTTGTTGTTAGGGACGGCGCAAGTTTTTATGAGCAAGCAGTGGCTTTGAAAAGTGAATCGGTTATAAAAGTGGTAGGTAAGGTCTGTGAGAGGGAAAGTAAAAATCCTAATATACCAACTGGTGAAATTGAAGTAGAGGTTAAGGAATTTGAGGTTTTAAATAGTAGTAAAGATATTCCTTTTGAGATAAGTAATACTACTACGGCTTTAGAAGATACTAGATTAAAGTATCGTTATTTAGATATTCGTCGAAGTAGTGTTACTAATAATTTAATTGTTCGCCATAAAATAACAATGGCAATTAGAAATTTCTTAGATAAGGAAAATTTCTTAGAGGTAGAAACGCCAATTCTTTGTAAATCTACACCTGAAGGAGCAAGAGATTATTTAGTACCTAGTCGTGTAAATAAGGGTAAATTTTTTGCCCTACCACAATCTCCTCAATTATTTAAGCAACTTTTGATGGTTGGAGGGATAGAAAGATATTTTCAAATAGCTAGATGTTTTAGGGATGAGGATTTAAGAGCTGATCGTCAGCCTGAATTTACACAAGTTGACTTGGAGATGAGTTTTGTTGATCAAGATGATGTTATGAACTTAACGGAGAGATTGATAGCTCATGTATTTAAGGAAGTAAAGGGAATTGATATTAAGTTGCCACTTAGAAGAATGAAGTATGATGAAGCAATGGAAAAATATGGTTCGGATAAACCGGATTTAAGGTTTGATATGCCAATTAATAATATTACCGATATTTTTAAAAATACAGAGTTTACAGTGTTTAAAAATGTATTGGAAAATGGTGGTATTATTAATTGTTTGGTGGTTCAAGGAGAAGCTTCTAACTATTCGAGAAAAGCGCTTGATCAGTTGACTGAATTTGTTAAGACGTATCGGGCTAGTGGTCTTGCTTATCTAAAGATAGGTGAAGAAATAACAGGTAGTATTGCAAAGGTTATTTCTACTAGCGAAGTTAAGACTTTAAAAGAGCAACTTTCTTTAAAAAATGACGATTTGGTATTAATTGTTGCTGATAGTAAGAAAGATGTTGTAAAAACGGCACTTGGGGCATTACGTTGTAAGTTAGCGCGTGATTTAGGTTTGATTAAAGATGGTCAATATGAACTTTTATGGGTTAATGAGTTTCCTGCTTTTGAATATAGTGAGGAAGAGGGACGTTATATGGCTTGTCATCATCCTTTTACGGCACCACTTGATAGTGATATAGATAAATTACTTACGGATAAGGGTAATTGTTATTCTAAAGCTTATGATATTGTTATTAATGGTTATGAAGCTGGTGGAGGATCAATTCGTATTCATAGCGAGGATGTTCAAGAGAAGATGTTTAGAGCATTAGAGTTGACGGATGAAGATATAAGCGATAAGTTTGGGTTCTTTGTTGAGGCATTAAAGTATGGGACTCCACCGCATGGTGGTTTAGCATTGGGACTTGATCGTTTAGTTATGCTTTTGACTGGTACCGAAAATATTCGAGATGTTATTGCTTTTCCTAAGACGGCTAGTGCCTCATGTTTAATGAGTGATTGTCCAAATGTTGTTGAGGAAAAACAATTGAAAGAATTAGGAATTTCCATAACAAAATAGTTACTATCATTATAGTAACTATTTCTTTTATTTATGTGTTTAATATTTTTTAAATTTTTGTTATACTTATTCTAGGATAGAGACGGTGAAGGATATGGAAAAAGAAAAAACTAAGGTGTCTATTGAGAAAAAGAAACTATCTATTGAGAGAATTAAGAGAAATGCTGATGTTGATGTTTTGCATACAATAAAACGGGTAAAAAAGGAAGAAAGACGGACCATACTTTTGTTATCTTCGATGATTTTAATTTGTCTTTTGTTTTGTAGTTATTTAATATTTGCAGGGATGACTAAATATAACGGAGATAATATTAATGATGGGCTTGAAGTTAAGTATGTTGATAATGATGATGGTATGGGAGACATTGTAAATTTTAATAGTGAAGAGGGGATAGTCTCTTTATTTAGTACAGAGTTTACAATAAGTAATAATAAAGGTAAAAATAGTTGGTATGCTATTTATTTAGATGATTATGCGGATATGATTGAGTATGATGGCTGTTTTGATAAAGAAATTGATAAGACAAAAATCTTTTTTAGAATTGATGGTGGAGATGCAGTTAGTTTAGCTTCTTCATATGTTGATGGTAGATATGCTCTTACTCAAGGAATTGTCACTAGTAATGGAAAAGTTACTCATAACTTACAAGTTTGGTATAGCGAAGAAGCTTCTGGGCATTATCATGGGAAAATCGCTGTTGAATATATACGATAAAAGAACATGGCAAGATGTTCTTTTACTTTAGAAAACTTTTGATAATGTTATTGGTAAGTTTAGGATAATTAAGATAAGAAAAGTGAGTAGCATTTTTTAAAACAATTAAAGCAGAATTTTTTATTAATTTATTTAGTTTTTTAGCTTGATAAAGCGGGGTATCTTGATCGAGGCTTCCCCAGAGCAGAATTGTTTCATTAGGAATTTGTTTATAATATTTACTTAGATCTTCTTTGATAATATTTTTAAATGTTTGATGCATTCCAGGTGGGAGAGAGTTGTAATCACTTGAAGCAAAATATTTTAGTAATTTTTGTCTTGCTGTTTCCTGTTTTAATTTTGGTAAAAGGTAGGTTAACTTTTTGAGCATTTTATATAGGTATTGTTTAAGTCTGATTTTTAGTTTTTTTCGTGGTTTTAATCCGGCAACATCTATTAAAATTAGTCTATCTAGTTTTATTTTATAATAGCCGGATAAAATAGCTGTTATTCTACCGCCAAAAGAGTGGGCAATAACTATTGGCTTATTTATATTAAATTTTTTCATAAAAGCAATGATAAGTTCGGTATAATCATAAAGCGTTAGAGCTTTATCTGGTACGGGACTTAGACCTAGGCCAGGATAATCTAGAATATAAATAGTAAAATCATTTTCTAATTCGCTTATCATATAGCGAAATGTTTCTCTGGTATTACCCCATCCAGGGAGAATTAATATTTCCTTTTGACCGGTTCCATATTTTTCGTAATAGAGGTTAAGATTATTTAACGTTATATACATATAAATCACCTATAGTAATTTATGTTTTTAGTTTAAATGAGTGAAAATAGTTGCTTAAGGATTAGAAAATATGATATACTGTAATTGTCAGAGAGATACGACACCGGCTCAATTAAAACCGACTAAAATTGCGATACGGGAGCCTCGATCAGTTATCGGTGTTGAATACTTGCTTTTAGTAAGGATCCTAATGATAACGTACGGGCACCCACCTGGACTATGGACAGGTTTTATCGTATGCTAGGACGTTCTCACCTGACTTTTTTTATTGCAAAAATTTGGATTATTTGGTATAATAGGGCGTGCAAGAGGTGATGCTTATGTTAGTTCTGCCAATTGTTAATGTAGATAGAATTTTGCATGTCGAGGTAAAACTAAAATCGGCTAATAAGATTAAAAGTGGAATTAGATTTTCAGATGCGTCAGAAAGTGAAATTATTGTTAATGGGAAATTGTTTTCGGAATCTTTATATAAAGATGATAAAAGTAGACGAGCAGTAGTTGATTTTATTAGGAATACTTCACTTAGGAATAAAAGAAATTTTTTGGTTACAACTCGTGAGGAAGCAAGTTCTAATTCTTATGATGTTTATGAAATTTTACAACCACCGAAGAAAGTTAATGATGGACTTGATAATTTATGGGGAAGTTTGATTATAGATTTAAGTAAAGAAATTCCAGGACACAATAGAGGAAGATATTTATCTTTGAAAGCGTTGGGTGTTGGTGATCATTTGACTGATGAGAAGTTGGAAAAATTAGAATACATTGTAAAAAATGTTAGTGACACCTCTCGTTGGCCGGAACTTTTTCAGAGAGAGGGCGTTATGGATTTAGTTGAAACATTAGATTTCTTAAACAGTTTTGAGTGTACGGTTGTTCCTAATAGTACAGTTAGTGAAAAACAAATTCAATCTATTACTTCGGCATTCAGTAAAGTTAATACTAGAGAAGCAAGAAATATGAATAGTTATTATAATATGGCTTGTGATAATCGTGATATTTATTCGAAATTATCAGATATTAATAAATTAGTATATGGAAAACCACTTGGTTTAATTAAATCGGAACATCAAAAACAAAGACAATTTGTGAAAACTAATGTTTCTAAAGGAGAAATTTTAATTGGAAAAGCAGCATAGATTTGAGAGATTTATAAAACTTATTGGAGATGATGCTTTTACAAAACTTAATAGTAAGTGTGTGTTAGTATTAGGTGTTGGCGGAGTTGGTGGTTATGTCTGTGAAGCGTTGGCAAGAAGTGGTGTTGGAAAAATTGTAGTTGTTGATTATGATACGATTGATGAGACTAATATTAATAGGCAAATTATTGCTTTGAAAGATACAGTTGGGGAGAAAAAAGTTGATGTTCTAGAAAAACGAATAAAAAAAATTAATGATGGCTGTTGTGTGGTGAAGGTTGATAAATTTATTGATGCTATGGAAGTAAAAAATTTATTTGATTATAAACCCGATTATTTTGTTGATGCTTGTGATACTGTGGCGACGAAAAAGGCGGTCATTTGTGAATGCTTGAAACAGAATGTTAGATTCATTTCAAGTATGGGAACGGGTAATAAATTAGATCCTTCGAAGTTATTAATTACGGATTTAAGAAAGACAATGAATGATCCCTTAGCTCGAATTATGCGAAAGTTTATAAAAGATGAGGGAATAAGGCGGAAAGTTATGGTTTTAGCTTCAACAGAAGTTCCAATTAAAACTGGTGAAAGAACACCTGGTTCAACGGTTTTTGTTCCGGCAAGTGCAGGAATGCTTATTGCCAGTTATGTTGTTAGAGATTTGATAGATAAAGTTAATTAAAAAAATAAGTGTTTTGCAAAACACTTATTTTTTTATAATTTTCGGTATAGACCAATTACTTTACCTAAGATAGTAACTTCTTTTAAAATAATTGGTTCCATAGTATCATTTTCGGGTTGAAGTCTAAAATAACCATCTTCTTTATAGAAAGTTTTAACAGTTGCTTCATTTTGAGCATTCATTGCAACAACTGTTTCTCCATTCCTAGCTGTGTTTTTTCTTTCGACAACAAGAATGTCTCCGTCGTAAATACCAACATTAATCATTGATTCACCACTAACTCGTAAGGTAAAAACTTCGTTTTTAGTATTTATTAGGCTTGCTGGTAGTGGGAAGTATTCGTCCGGTGTTTCTATAGCTTCAATAGGTGTACCAGCAGTTACTTTTCCTAGCAATGGGACGTCAACAACATCTTCTGTTTTTTCAATATATTCGTTTGGAACAAGAATTTCAATAGTTCGATTTTTACTATTGCCTTTTCGAATATAACCCTTTTCTTCTAATTTTTTTAGGTGAAAATGTATAGTTGCAGGGGAGTGTAAATTTGCTTTTTCCCCGATTTCTCTAACAGTTGGTGGGTAGCCGTTGGTTGCAACTAATTGTTTGATTATTTGTAAAATGTGTTCTTGCCTAGTAGTCAACTTTTCCATGTAATCCCTCCTTATGTATTAAGTTTATCATTAGGAGTGTAAAATGTCAAACAAATGTTTTAATTATTATTGACACGAACTACTGTTCGGTTTATAATGATGATATAAATTGAAGGGAGAGATGTATATGAAACTAAAAAATATTGTTAAGAAGGGTCTTAAGTTAGCTACTATTTATTTTATTGCGATTCTTTGTATGCTTTTAATGGCTGAAAGAGTTGAAAGATTAAATGAACAAGAAAGATATGAACGTGAGATTGCTGTAGCTGAAAAAATTGATAAGTAACGTGTAATTTTATTTTTAAGTATGATATACTAGTTGCAGGTGATAAAAATGAAAAAAATAATATTGGTAGATGGTAATAACTTATTGTTTAGAAGTTTTTATGCAACAGCATATCAAGGTGTTATCATGAAAAATTCTAAAGGTTTTCCAACAAATGCTTTATATGGTTTTATAAATATGATGAATAAAATAATTAAGGAGGAGAATCCAACCTATATAATGGTGGCGTTTGATAAGGGTAAAACCTTTAGACATGATAAATATGATAGTTATAAAGCTGGACGTGCCGAAATGCCAGATGAGTTGCGAGTTCAATTTCCAAAAGCAAAAGAAGTGCTTGATGCGATGGGAATTAAGCATTTTGAAATAGAGAATTATGAAGCAGATGATATAATTGGAACACTTGCAAAAAGGGTCGATGAAGAAGATGAATTTGTTGCTACAATTGTAAGTAGTGATAAAGATTTATTACAGTTAATTAGTGATGAAGTTGAAGTAAAATTATTAAAACAAAGTGGTCATATTTTAATGACAAGAGAAGAATTTAAAAAGACTTATCAAGTAGAACCGATTCATATGATTGATTTAAAAGCTTTAATGGGAGATGCTAGTGATCATATTCCAGGAGTAAAGGGAATTGGAGAAAAAACAGCTATTAATTTACTTGCAAAGTATGGAAGTTTGGATGACTTGTATAAGAATATTGAGAGTGTTACGGGAAAAACGAAAGAAAAACTTTTAGCTGATAAAGAAAATGCTTATATGAGTTATGATTTAGCTACAATTTTTAGAGATGTTCCTCTAAATTTTGAATTAGAAGATTGTTTATATAAGGGGATTAATGTAGCTGAATTTATAAAAATGCTTGAAGAGTTTGAATTCCATTCAATGCTTAGAAAAATGGATTTTAGTCAAACAGAACTAATAGATACTGGTGAGAAGGAAGAAAAAACAAAATCTTTAATTATTAAGGATATAAGCGAATTACAAGTAAAGGATTTTTCCTTTTACTTGGAAACTCGAGGAACAATTTATAGTAAAAGTGATATTTTAGGGATGGGTATTTATGATGGTGAAAATGGATATTTTATTTCTAAAAATGATATTTCAAAATATAAAGATATATTTATTTCTAATGTTTCAAAATACACTTATGATTTTAAGAAAAATCTAGTTGTCCTTAATAATCTTGGAATCAAGTTTACTAACGTTGTTTTTGATATGATGATTGCAACCTATTTATTAGATTATGTTATTAAGGATGATATAGCTTTTATTGCACAGGCATTTAATGAGGAAATTCCTTTATATGAAGATTTGTATGGAACTGATAAGCGACCTAGGGAAATAGATGATGATTATTTAAAGGAGATTTGTTGTAGAAAAGCAAAATTTATTTATGAAACTAGGGAAAGAATATTAAAAGAATTAGAAGAAAATGAAGAATTAGAATTATTTGAGAAGATAGAAATGCCATTAGTTAGAGTATTAGCTGATATGGAAATTACAGGAATTAAAGTTGATACGGAGTATTTAAGTGGTGTAGAATTAGAACTAAAACAATTAATGGATTCTTTGGAAGAAGAGATTTATGTTTTGGCGGGGAATAAATTTAATATTATGTCTCCAGCTCAACTTGCGAAGGTTTTATTTGAAGATTTAGAGATTCCTTATCCAAAGAGGGTAAAAGATAATAAATATTCTACAAGTAAAGACATTTTAGATAAAATTAGATTTGTTAATCCAATAGTTGATAAAATTTTAGAGTACAGGACTGTTGCTAAACTATATACCAATTATGCAGTTGGCTTAAAAGAAGAAGTTAGAGAAGATGGTCGGATTCATACCATATTTACACAGACACTTACTAGAACGGGTCGTCTTTCAAGTGTAAGCCCTAATTTACAGAATATTCCAGCTAGAGCTGAATTTTCAAAATTAATTAGAAAAGCTTTTGTTGCTGATGAGAATTCGTGCTTATTATCTAGTGATTATTCGCAAGTAGAACTTAGAATATTTGCTCATATGTCACAAGCTGCTAATTTAATTCAAGCATTTATTGATGAGGCTGATATTCATACTAAAACAGCGAGTGATATTTATAAGGTGGATATGGCGGAAGTTACAAAAGATATGAGAAGAACGGCTAAGGCGGTAAACTTTGGTATTTTGTATGGAATAAGTAGTTTTGGTTTATCCGAGGATTTAGGGATTGATATAATTACAGCAAAAAAATTTATTGATAACTATTTAGAAACTTATCCAGGTATTAAAGAATATATGGATAAAGAAAAAGCTGATGCATATAGCTTGGGTTATGTTAGGACACTTATGAATCGTAAACGAGTGATAGAAGAACTAAAAAGCAAAAACTATATGATTAGAAGCAGTGGAGAAAGAATGGCTCTTAATACACCTATTCAAGGAACTGCGGCGGATATTTTAAAGAAGGCTATGGTAGAGATATTTGATGAGTTTAATAAGCGAGGTTTAAAGAGTAAAATGCTTATTCAAGTACATGATGAACTTGTATTTAATGTAGTTAATGAGGAGTTAGAAGAAGTTAGAGAAATTGTAAAAAATATAATGGAAAATACATTTAAGTTGGATGTTCCTCTAAAAGTAGAAATTGAGGTTGGTAGTAACTGGTATGAAGCAAAATAATGTAGAATGGGGGATAAAATATGCCTGAAAAGCCAGAGGTAATTACAGTAGTTAGGAATTTAAAAGAAAGATTATTAGGAAAAAAAATAACAGCTTGTAATGTTTATTGGGATAATATTATTGCTTTTCCTACTAGTGATGAGTTTAAGAAAAAGATTATTGGTCAAAAAATAAAAGATATTACTACTCGTGGAAAATGGATTGTTATGGAACTTGATAAAGATTGCTTATTAGTACATTTACGTATGGAAGGAAAGTTTATGTTTCGGAAGAAGGGAGATGAACTTTCTAAGCATGAACATGTTGAATTTATTTTAGATGATGAAGAAAGTTTCCGTTTTCATGATGTTCGTAAATTTGGAAAGATGCATTTGATTGATAAGGAAAAAGTATATAATGTTGAGCCTTTATCAGAAATGGGCTTGGAATATTATGATTCGGAATTAACGAAAGAATATTTATATGAGGCTATTCATAAGAAAAGATTGCCAATTAAAACGGTATTGTTGGATCAAAGTATAATTTGTGGTATTGGAAATATTTATGACGATGAGATTTTATTTATGAGTGGTATTGATCCTCTTAGGAAGGCTTGTGATATTACATTAGACGAATGTGATATAATAATAAGAAATACTAGAGATGTTTTGGAAAAGGCAATTGAATTGGGAGGAACGACTATTAAAAGTTTTACGTCTAGCGAAGGTGTCCATGGCCTTTTTCAAAATGAATTGTTGGTTCATGGAAAGGCCGGAGAAAAATGTCCAAAGTGCGGAACGGTTTTAGAAAAGACAAGAGTAGGCGGGAGAGGAACCCACTTTTGTAGAGAATGTCAAAAATAATGGGGATTTAGTTGAATTTTACTTGCAAAAATAGTGACCATATGTTAAAATTTATGGTGCGCTTAGGAGGAGTATTAAATGAAAAAGACTAAAATTATATGTAGTATTGGTCCTGCTTCAAGTCAAGTTGAAGTAATGGAACAGATGGTTAATGCTGGAATGAATGTTGCAAGAATTAATTTTACTCATGCAACGACAGAAGAGAGATTTCAAGTTATAAATTCAGTTAGAGAAGTTCGAAAAAGAACTGGAGCTAATGTAGCTATTCTTTGGGATACTAAGGGCCCAGAATTTAGAAGTGGAAATTTTGAGGGTGATAGTGTAACTTTGATTGAAGGTAAGACTATTAGATTGGTTAAGGATAATGTCTTGGGCAATAGTGAGAGATTTACTGTTAATCATCCAGAGGCTATTGATAATTTAGAGGTTGGAACAGTAGTTTTACTTGAAAATGCTAAAATGAAATTAGAAGTAATAAGTAAGGAAAATGATGGTGTTACTTGTAAAATCGTTAATGGCGGAGTGCTTGGAAATCGCAAAAGTATGAGTGTTCCAGGAATTAAATTAAATATTCCCTATGTTAGTGATGTTGATAGAGAAGATATTAGATTTGCATGTGAAAATGGAGGAGAATATTTGGCGATTTCATTTGTATCATGCAAGGAAGATGTTTTGGAGATTAAGGAAATATTAAAGGAATATAATAGAGAAGATTTACTTATCATTTGTAAAATTGAAAGCGATCTTGGTATTAAGAATTTGGAGTCTATCTTAAAAGTGTCTGATGGTGTTATGGTAGCTAGAGGTGATTTAGGTACTGAAATTGAGTCAGAAAGATTGCCTATTGTTCAGAAGAATATGATTAGAACTTGCCGTAAAATGGGTAAAATTTGTATTGTGGCAACTGAAATGTTAGAAACAATGATGGAAAATAATAGACCAAAGAGAGCAGAAACAAGTGATATTGCCAATGCTGTTTTAGATGGAACTGATGCAGTTATGTTAAGTGGTGAAACAACAGTAGGAAAACATCCAGTTGAAACAGTTGCTGCGATGGCTAAAATTTGTGAGGTTACTGAACAGTATGCAGAATTTGATTATGTTCGTGAATTTACGCGTCTTAAAACGGTTAGTGCAGCAATTGCAGAGAGTGTCGTTGATAGTGCGAATAGATTGGGAGCAAAGTTAATATGTACAGCAACAATTAGTGGTTCAACAGCGAGACTTATTAGTAATTTCAAACCTAAAGCACCAATTTTGGCTTTATGTCCAGATGAAAAAGCTTGTCGTAGGTTAGCACTTAATTGGGGAGTTTATACAAAAACTATTCCAATGTATGGTACTACTGATGAAGTATTGACGGCTAGTGTTGAGACAGCTAAAGAGTTTACTAATTTAAATACTGGAGATGTTGTAGTATTAACAGGTGGTTTCCCAACAACTGGTCGTGCTAAGACAACAAACTTGATGAAGATTGAGGAAGTAAAATAACTTATAACAATAATAGTAAAAAAGTTAAGTTAGTAGTAAGCTTGACTTTTTTTATTTATTTGACATATTAAAGAAAATATGATAAAATTAAGCCATTCATTGATTAGCAATGAAAAATTTATATAAAGGAAGAGCAAAATGAAAAAGATTAGTATGACAATTCGTAGACGTAGATTCGATTAACACTTGAGAAAGCGATTCAAATCGTGGATGCAAGTGTTATTGGTGATGCTTGTATCTACGTAAGTCATAGTAATACTTTATTATTAAATGAGACCTATGTGATATAAGCATAGGTCTTTATTGTTGTGGAGGAAGAGGTGAACTTATGAAGATATTTGTTATGAATAATCGTAGACGCAGATTGATGGTACACTTGAGGAAACGGTAAAAATATAGCCGTAGATGCAAGTGTTATTGGTAGTGCTTGCGTTTACTTATAGGAGATAGAAAAGACCTATGGATGCAAGCATAGGTCTTTTATTATAGTTAAGGAGAGGTTATTATGGATAAGAATTTAAAAGAAATCATTAATATATTAGAAAAACTGATGAGTTATAAAACGGTAGAAGGAGAAGTAGAGGAATTTGAGGGGATTTTTGAGTATATTAAATTATTGATTCCTAATAATTTGTATTTAGAAGAATATGAATTTAAGAAACATAAAGCAATAGTTATTTCTAATACAAAAGAAAAGAAACTAGATTTAGTATTTTGTACACATATTGATGTAGTTCCGGCTAGTAATTATGATTTTTCTTATGATGGGAAGTGTATTAAAGGTCGTGGAGCTTTTGATATGAAGGGTAGTGTAGCAGTTTGTTTGAAATTATTAGAAGAATTTACCGTATCAAAAAAAGTTGGCTTGTTTATTACAAGTGATGAAGAAATTGCTGGATATTGTGCAAAACAACTATTAGAAATTTATGATGTGTCTTTTGCAATTGTGCCAGATGGGGGAAAGAATCTACAGATAGTTAAAGAAGAAAAAGGGCAATTACAATTGAAAATTTCAATTAAAACAAAATCAGCGCATGCTTCTCAGCCATATAATGGTATAAATGCTATAGTTAAATTGTACGAGGTATATCAAAAAATAATAAAGAAATATCCACTGCCTAAAAATAGTAATGATTATAAAACATCGGTTAATTTATCATTAATAAATGGTGGTGAAGCAATGAATAGTGTAGCAGAGAAGGCTTCTATGGTTTTAGATATACGTCATACATCTAGTGATGGTAAGGACAAGATAATGTCGTTTATTAAAAAGATTGATGAAACTTTAGATGTTGAGATAATTCATGCAGGAAGTCTGTTTAAGACAGATTTAGATAATGAATTTATAAAGAAATATATTGCTATAAGTGAAAAAGTACTGGGAAAAGAGGTTGAAATTGTTTCTTCAGAAGCAACAAGTGATGCTATATATTTTTCTGATAAAATGATTCCAACAATTTTGACAAATCCAGTTGGAGATTATGCC
>X371_Linnaeus_Two_toed_Sloth__coassemble_903_pt1 | contig 29142 bp, 32 predicted proteins | sample X371_Linnaeus_Two_toed_Sloth__metabat2_low_PE_006 | metagenome-assembled genome bin X371_Linnaeus_Two_toed_Sloth
AGATAATGATATAAACCAAGAAACAATGTCTAAAATATTAGGTGTTCCTCGTTCTACCTATTCAATGTGGGAACTAGGTATAAGTGTTATTCCTTTAAAACTTTTATGCGATTTTGCAGATTATTTCAATATTACTTTAGATTATGCTTTAGGACTAACAAACAACAAGACTAGCAGAAATTTAATTAAAGGATTAGATTTGCAAGTTCTTGCTAATAATATGAAAGAAATTAGAAAAAAACATAATCTTTCACAAGAGAATATAGCAGATATCCTTAAAGTAACTCAAAGTTGTATAGTTAAATATGAAAAAGGTAGAGTTTATATATCTACTGAAAACTTATATAAATTTGCTAAAGAGTTTAAAATATCAATTAATGAGTTATGTGGTAAAACAAAAAAATAATATCAGATTTTACATTATATGATGGAATGACAGATAAATGTAGGTACCCATAAATTTCCGTCATTCTGTCATTTTTTATAAATCCCAAACTTATTAAAGCAAAAATTCAAAAGAAATTTCATAACTAATGAATTTTCGCGATAGACTTATTTGTAAGCCAAATAAGTAACACACTACCAAGTCGGCAAAAGCCAACTAGGAATAGTGTGCCAAAGGAGAGCCTTTGGGAACCCATTTAAGCACCAATACTACAAACTAGCGTAAGTAGTAAAGGTGCCTTTTTTATTTGTCTTACAACTTCATAAAAAAGTGAAAAAATAGCATAATGCTAATCTTCCGAAAAGCAAAATGCTATTTTCTTATTTTAGGTATTAGTTGTTCAACTTTAGTTTGTTCTTTATCAGTTATTTTAAATAGAACAACTAATACTATTGCTGTTGCTATATAAGCAATTATCATTGCTATATAGTTTTGTGAAAAAAATGTTTCAAATAATGCTACAGGACATAATGCTATTCCCAAAAATCCTACTATATAAAATGTCTTGTCGCTATATTTTCTTGTTATTTGTTTTTCAGGATCTGTATCATCTTTTTCAGTCCATGTTCTTCCTAACATAGACCAATTTTTTGTAAACATTGCATTACCAAAATTAGCAATTCCTATAAAGAACCAACCAAGTGATACAAATTTATAATCATTTATAATAGGAATTAATATAACCATTATTGTTGCTAAAATAATACCAATAATTTGTACCTTATTTAAATACATTGTTATTTTTTGCATTTTTCTTCGCCTCCTTTAATCTGTTTTCATCTAATATTCCAACTATCAGTTCATTAGTAACATTTTGATATTCTAAATCTTGTTTTGTTTCTATCGCACGTTCTCTTTCTTCTTCTGAAAGATCATCTTTAGCTAATTCTTGATTTAAGGTATCAATCATTATATCATTATTACTAATACTTGCCTTTGCCATCATCCAAGCATCTTCTAATTTATCTCCTCTTAAATGTTCATAATAATTTCTAATAAAAGGATTAAGAATAGTTAATTGAGTTCCCAAACCTATCATACTTAACATATTATTATAATTTAAATCTATATGTTTACTTATTTTTTTAAGTATTTTAGGATTAGGTAATTCTCTTTCACCAGATTCTATTTTAGATAATTCGGCATTACTAATACCAATTGCATTGGCTAATTGTCTTTGAGATAAACCTTTTTTTTCTCTTTCTCTAGCTATTGCTTCGCCTATGTTTTGCTTTGGCATAAAACTTCACCACCTGCATTAATCATACCACTATCGTTAACGAAAGTCAACATATTTGATAAAATTGTTAATAAAAGTGTTGACAAGTTCATAATTATGATGTATATTTGATGTGTTACCGAGTGTTAACAATATAAAAAGAAGTGTTACGCATTAAAAAGAAAGGAGGAAAAGATATGAATGAGGAAAACAAGGCATCTAGACTTAACCGACCATAGAATATGGAAAGATAAAAATATCACATTTGAAGCAAAAGATATTTACTCTTATCTATATACAGAAGGCTTTGATAGAACAATAGCTAATGTAAATATTGGCAGGATACAAGGACAAATTAAGGGTTTAAAGAATGTCGCATTTAGAAAGAACTTACAACTATTAGAAAAACACAAATATATTACTTTCAAAGAATACGACAGAGGATTATACGAATACACAATTTGCTAGAATAGACAAAATCGCTAGTAAATAAGGTACAATAAATGTTCGGAGATTTATGATAGTACCTAGCCAAAAGGCTAAACTGCTTCAATCCTAGAGACAGGATTTAAAATAAAGTCTCAGGGATACTATTACCTTTTTTTCAGTTATATCAGTATGACTTGTAGAAAATTTTACAAGTTTTTTTGTGTTTAAAAATCAAGGAAAGGAGAATGATATATGAATAACGATATTAATAATTTAAAATATGTGGAAGTTCCTATGATTGTTTTATTAGATAATGATATATCTTCCACATCAAAGCTATTAATGGGATTAATTACTACTTTAACTATGAAAGAAGGATTTTGTTATGCTAGTAATAAATATTTAAGTAATCTTCTAAAAGTATCAAGAAGAACAATTACAAGTTGCATTTCATCTCTTAAAAGAAAAAATTATATTAAAGTAGAAAATGATCCTAATATGAGAAAAATTTATTTAGCAAATTTCTTCTAATATAAGTAGCAATATATTACTATTGTGTATAGCAAGATGTTTCTAACAGAATAAATAATATTAATAAATAATTATAATAAATAAAATAATTTAAAATTCATTTAAATAATTAAAAAGAAAGGACTGATATATGAATGTAGATTTAAATGAAATAATTATCTCTGGTAATATAACTAATATTACAGACAATAATCAAGATTATATTAAATTTGGTTTAAAAACAATTAAATATAATAAGAGTTATGTTTATTCAAGTTTAAATATTAATAGGAATCTTTATACAACTTATAAAGATTTTTTTGTTAAGGAAAAAAAGGTGTTTATAAAGGGTTATCTCAATTCTTATTCTACAAGTAATAATATACAACTTTTTATAACTGTTACAGATATATCTGATAATAAAGAAGATATATTAAACGGAAGGAAATCTCCCCATATTAGATATGACCCAGATGGAGTTATGGTATGGAATGGGAAAAGATGCGAAAGCGAAGAACCTTCCGAAGAAGAATCCAAAGAAATGGAAGAATTATTGAAAGATTTTAGATAGTAGGTGTTAATTATGAAATATTAGAAAGGTGCGTGATAATTATGATAAAAAGTAATTTTAATAAAAGTTTATGCATAAAATTGGAGTGTGGAGGTATATAAATGTATGAAACACTAGAGTTTTATGATAGTAATGGTTTTGATTTAAAAGAAGTTTTAAAGAGTTGTATATATAAATATTATATTGCTAATAAGAATTTAGATATTAGTTCTAAAAAAGTATTTAAAACGGACAAAAAAAATAGTATAATTAAATCAACTAATAAAGTGAAAGTGTTGTCTAGTGAAAGGAGTTAAAAGTGTATAATAGAAATAGGTATACAATAGACAATACAATATTTAAAATAGCCATTTATATAAGACTATCTCGTGAAGATGGTGATGATTTAGAATCAGAAAGTGTTACCAATCAACGAAGTTTATTAATTGGTTATTTAAAAGCACAAGCATTAGTTGCAGTTGATATATATGTTGATGATGGTTATACAGGTACAAATTTTGAACGTCCAGAATTTAAAAGAATGCTACAAGACATTGAAAATGGAAAAATAAATATGGTTATAACAAAAGATTTATCAAGACTTGGAAGAGACCATGTAATGACTGGTTATTATGTTGAAACCTTTTTTCCAGAAAATGATGTTAGATATATAGCTGTAAATGATGATATAGATACTTTTTTTGAAACTAGTGGTAGTGATATGATGCCATTTAAATTAAGTATGAACGATATGTATGCAAAAGATATTTCTAAAAAAGTTCGTTCTAACTTACTTCAAATGAAAAAAGATGGTAAGTTTTGTGGGAGTTCTGCTCCTTATGGTTATATGAGAGACCCAAATAATAAACATCAGTTAGTTCCTGACCCAGAGACTGCCCCAGTTGTAAAAAGAATATTTGATTTATATGTTGCAGGTTATGGTAGTTCACAAATTGCCGAAATACTAACAAGAGAAGAATTACCAACACCAGTAATGTATAAATACTCTGGTTCAAAATTAAGTAAATTTGACCATCCTGAAATATGGAAACACACATCTGTTAGCAATATTATAAAAAATAGAGTTTATATTGGAGATTTAATTCAACACAGATTTCAAAAAGTTAGTTATAAGGTTAAAAAGAGAAAAAGTTTACCTGAAAGCGAATGGTGTATAAAAGAAAATGCGCATGAAGCACTTGTAGATAAAAAAACTTTTGAAATAGCACAAAGTATTAAAGATTCTTCTAATACTTATAATCCCGAACGAAGAAATGTTGAGTATATATTATCTGATTTAGTTTATTGCAAAGATTGTGGTGCTAGAATGAGTATTAGTTATGATAAAAAAAGAGATAGAATTACAATGAATTGTAATAACTATCGTAAGTTTAGTAAATATGATATATGTTTTTCTCACTATATTAATTATACTAAATTAGAAAATACTGTTTATGATAAATTAAGCACTATGGCAAATAAATATATTGAAGATAAAGAAGAATTTGAGAATATAATTAAAAATGAGTATGTTGATCCAAAAGTAGAAAAATTAAAGAAGATAGATGAATTAAGTCATACAATAGAAGATTTAAAGAGAAAACAAGACTCTTTATATGATGATAAGTTTAACAATATAATAAGTGTAGAAACTTATCAAAGACTATTTAATGCTACTGAAGAAGATATAAAAACTGCAAATAACAAATTAAAAGTATTACAAAATGAAATTTCTAGTATTGAGGAAGATTCCTCTTGTTATGTAGAATATTTAGATATTATTAAAAACTTTTTAGATATGAAAAATCCAACAAAAGAAATTATGAATAGATTAATAGATAAGATATATGTAACAAAAGATAAGAAACTAGAAATTCATTATAGAATTAAAAAAAGTGAAGTATTAGTGTAAGAAAATGATACATTGCTTGATAGCAATTTTTAAAAATATCAAGGGGTATCACGAAAACAGGTCATACTGGTATAACGAAGAAATACCTTTTACTGAAGCTGCTGAAATTGGTACCGAAAAAGTCATTAAAGATCATTCAACAATTGGTATTGTTATTACCTCAGATGGTTCAATTGGTGAATTTGAAAGAAATGATTATATTGAGGCAGAAACCCGTGTTATAACAGAATTAAAATCTATTGGTAAGCCATTTATTGTCGTTTTAAACTCAACTCACCCATCACTCCCAGAAACTGAACGTATGGCTGAAAATTTAAAAGAGGAATACAACGTCCCAGTCTTACCTATCAGTATTGAAGCAATGACAGAAAAAGACATGTATAACATTTTACGTGAAGCACTGTATGAATTCCCAGTTTTAGAGGTAAAAGTTAATATGCCAGAATGGATTGCCATTTTAAATCCTGATCACCCTGTAAAAAAATCATATATTGAATCTATTAAAGAAAGTATCATTGAAATTGATAAATTAAAAGATATTGAAAATATTACTAACCACTTTATTGAAAATGAATATATTGAAAAAGCCTACTTATCAGATGTCGATCCTTCAACAGGTATAATCACAGTTAATTTAACCGCCAAAAAAGAACTTTACCAACAAGTTCTAACTGAAATAATAAAAATAGATGTCCGCAATAAAGCTGACCTATTATCATTATTCCAAGAGTTTAATACTGCCAAAAGAGAATATGATCAAATAAAATATGCTTTAAAAATGGTAAAACAAACCGGTTATGGAGTTGCAACTCCATCAGTAGAAGACATGAAATTAGATAAACCTGAAATAATTAAACAAGGTCCACGCTATGGAGTGAAATTAAAAGCCGTTGCCCCATCTATTCATATGATTAGAGTTGATGTCGAATCAACCTTTGAACCAATAATCGGGAGCGAAGTTCAAAGCAAAGAATTAATAGATTATTTAATGAAAGATCACGAACGTAACCCTGGTGACATTTGGAAAAGTGAAATATTTGGCAGAAGCCTTGATTCAATAGTTCAAGAAGGAATTCAATCAAAAATTAATATGATGCCAGACAATATTCGTTTTAAATTACAAACAACTCTATCCAAAGTAGTGAATAAAGGTTCTAACAATATGATTGCCATTGTAATATAAAAAATCTACTATTTAGTAGATTCTTTTTGTTTTATCTTTTAATTTAACATATTCATTTAATAAGTTACTGTCATTAAAAGTAACTTGTCCATTCGAAATAGTATAATTATTACTATTATCTTTTAGAAACATAATAACAGCTCTAACCGAATCAATATAACTATTAGTATCAATTCTCTCTATCACTAACTGTTGTTTACTATTTTCTAATTTCTCACTAAAGTGATTTTTTGTAATTAATTCTTGATATAACTCAATTACTTCCTGATTATCTGTATATTGCGTAATATAATTATCAATTGAAAGATTATCATCCAAGTAATAAAATACTTCGTCCATATCTTGATTAAATTCAACTTGATATTCATCAAGATATTTTAATGTCTGCTCAAATAAAGGTCCATCACTTTCTATACTACTAGTAAGAAGTAGCCCACTTAATTCCACCCCATTAGAAGCATTAGCAACCTTTTGAACAAGGGTTGCATAATTACTCAAATAATCTTTAATAGCTTCTTCAATCACCGCATAATTACCACGGCTTTTAATCGAATAACTGTAATCATCTTTAAAAAAGTTAAGATCTCCTAATGCATTAACCTCATTACTTAAAATATTCTTCAAAGTAACATCTCTAAGTAACAAAATCCCACTAACAAGCAATAAATCAATAATAATAAAACAAATAAATAAAAATAGTTTCCTTTGTTTACTCATGACCATCACCTAGTATAATTTTATCACAAAATAATACTATTGTTTAGTACTTTATTTACATCTTTACCATAAATAAATTTTCCGAACTCAACCTTGGCAATGAATGGATCAAAATTATCATCTACTAGGCAATAAAAAAGCCCCTCAAAATACCTTTTATCATTACATTCTTTAATTACAAAATAATCATCAGTTTCAAAATAAAATCTTTCATCCATATAAACCACAACTCGCAAATCAAGACTATTTGAATATTCTGAATCATCCAATTTTATTGCCTCTAAAAATATACCAATTTTATTGTGTGGAAAAACTTTTATTTTATAAAAACCACATAGTCCTAATCGTAATTTTAACTTATATAAAATATCTTTAACACAATTGACAATTTCATCACGACTTTCATAATCAACATTTTTAATTATTTCTTTATTAACAAAAATTTTATATATTCCTTTTTCACATATTTCTATTTTCATATACTCACCAATATAAGTATATGAAAAAAGACTTAGATAGTTTCTTCTACCAAGCCTTCAATTTTCCTAAGCACATCTTTTACTCCTAACTTAGTTACACTTGAAAATACAACTAAGTCATCGCCTACAACTAAATCAAGCGTCTCAAGTAAAATCTTCAAATTTTTTTCTTTTTTACTACCAGTTACTTTATCTGCTTTAGTCGCAACTATTGTTACTGGAACATTATAATATTTTAAAAAGTTATACATTAACAAATCATCTTCTGAAGGTTTATGTCTAAAATCAATTAGCATAAATACTCTTTTTAATTCTGATCTTTTCTCTAAATATTCTTCAATCATCATGCCGAATTTAGCTTGAGTCTTTTTATCAACAGCGGCATAACCATAACCAGGAACATCTATTAAATAAAATGAATCATTTACCCCATAAAAATTTAGTGTCTGAGTTTTTCCAGGTCTAGCTGATGTATAAGCTAAATTTTTTCTTGACAAAATTGAATTAATAAAACTACTCTTTCCAACATTACTACGTCCAACAAGTAAAAACTCTGGTTTACCATCTATTGGATATTGACTTCTTCGAGTAGCAATAACCTCCAAATTAGCTTCCTTAATAACCATACTATTTCTCCTCACTAACTATCTTATTATATTCAATAAGACAATCATCTAAATCTTGCATCAAATGCATTGCTTCAGTAAAAGTAGCTAGCTTCGCACCTGAAGCAAACTTATGTCCCCCACCATTATATTTTTCAGCAACCTCATTTATTTCCGGCCCTCTAGAACGAATTGATACCCGAACTTGATCATTCTTAACATCTTCAGTTATTGTCGCCCAAACTAAAACCTCTTTGATGAAATTAAAGTTATTTATCATATTACCAGCTGAAGCACTATCAACCTCTAATTGATTAAGTATTTCATTAGTAATCTTTATATATCCCAAACCATTATCTGTAACAATCATATTCAAGGCTATATAACCTTCCAAACGAACCTCGTTCATCGGTCTCAAATATAACTTTCTATAAACCTCACTAAGTTCAAAATTATATTTATCTAAAAAAATTGACACTAAACCAAACGTTTTCGAATTACAACTATCAAATAGAAATCTATTTGAATCAGAGACTAAACCAAGATATAATGTCTCAGCAATACTCTTATTACACTCTAAATTAACACTTAGAATAAAATTCATAATAATTTCTGCTGCTGAACTAGCCGTATCTTCTATATATTCCAAATCACAAAACTTTTCTACAAATGGATGATGATCAATTTTGATCATATAAGAAAATTGTGAAAAATCAACAGAATCAACTCTTTTTTTATCCGGTGTATCAACAACAATCAATAGAGCATTACTTACTTTTTCAATTCTATCCAAACGACCAATCTGATAAAACTTCGCACTTCCAGTTCCAATCGCCAAAACTTTCTTCCCTGGAAAAGTTAACTTAATCGCATCTCTTAATGCTAACTGACTCGCTAAGGCATCCGGATCAACACCCACATGTCTTGCGATAACAATTGTGTCATACTCCTCAATTTTCTTATATATCTCTTTAAACATCACACATTTTCCTATCTATTGATTAAGTTAAGCGTATCTCTAGCAATCATTAATTCTTCATCTGTTGGAAGAATATATATTAATGAACTTGAATCATCAGCACTAATCTTTCTAAATTTGCCTCTTACATCATTAGCTTCGGCATCTAATTTAAATCCTAAACAAGCTAATTTTTCAACAATCGCAGCTCTCGTAGAAATACTATTTTCACCAATTCCAGCAGTAAAACATAATACATCACAGCCACCTAATAAAACATAGTATCTTGCAATATAATCAACTACTGTTCTAATATATTTATCTTGTGCTAACTTACATTGTTCATTTCCATTAGCAATTCCCTCTTCGATATCTCTTGAATCACTGCTTACTCCACTAATTCCTAAAAATCCTGATTTTTTATTTAAATCGTCAATAATTTCACTAGCATTCTTTCCCTCTTTTTCCATAACAAATGGAATAATTGAAGGATCAATATCTCCTGAACGAGTTCCCATCATAATTCCAGCAAGTGGTGTAAATCCCATTGAAGTATCAACACATTTACCATCTTTAATTGCACTAATTGAACCACCATTTCCTAAATGACAAGAAATAATCTTCAAATCATCTCTTTTTAGTTCTTCAGCAATGCTTAAAGCAATATACCTATGACTAGTACCATGAGCACCATATTTTCTAACTTTATAATTTTCATACCAACTATAAGGTACTGGATATAAATAACTTACTGGATCCATTGTTTGATGGAAAGCAGTATCAAAAACTACTGACATAGGTACATTTGGTAAAGCTTTTTTAAACGCATTAATTCCAAGTACGTGTGCTGGATTGTGTAATGGGGCATAATCCTTCAATTCTACAATATCCTCAACAACCTTATCAGTAACTAAAATGGATTCACTATAACGGTCTCCACCACTAACAACTCTATGTCCTACTCCATTTATTTCATCTAACGATTTAATAATTCCTAAATCAACTAATTTTTCTAAAAGAATAGAAACCGCCACACTATGATCAGGCAAATCAATTTCTTGTTTAATCTTCTCACCATTATATTTAATTGTATAACAACTTTGTTCAATCCCAATTCGCTCAAATAATCCACTAGCAATAACTTCTTCATTATCCATATTAAATAGACTAAACTTTAATGAACTACTACCAGCGTTTATCGACATTATCTTCATAAAAATTTACACCTCTTTCAAATAATCTACTAGTATTATACACGAATTATATTTATTTTTCCACCCAAAACTACAAATTAAAAAACAAAAGATAGACCCATCGGCCTATCTTTTAAGCTTAACTATTTATTGTTGTAGCTTCCACTAACTTGGTTCATACCATTTTGAACTAAACGTCTAGTAATTTCTCCACCAACTGATCCGTTAGCTCTACTAGAAGCATCTGGTCCTAAATTAACACCAAATTCGTTAGCTATTTCATATTTCATTTTTTCAATAGCTTGTTTAGCTCCTGGAACTCTCATCTTCATTGAGTTTTTGTTGTTCATTTGTTTCACCTCCTGTACATTACTAGAATGTGAACTTTTGAACTTTTAATACATATTTTTTATTGGAAATTTATAGTAAATCATTAAACTCATTTTCCATTGTTTCTTCAACTTTTATTGTATCAATATTTAGAACAGCTTCTTCAATCATTTCCTGATAATTAAATTTTTCTTCTTCAAAGACTGATACATCAATTCGTGGATTAATAACAGGATGTTTTGGAACAAAGACTGTACAACAATCTTCAAATGGCAAAATACTAATATCATAAGTATTAATTTTTCTAGCAATGTCCATTATCTCCAATTTGTCTAAACAAGCAACTGGCCTTATTACCGGTATATTAGTTACATTATTAATTGCTTTCATACTGGTAAGTGTCTGTGAAGCAACCTGACCAATTGATTCACCATTTATAATTGCCAATCCCTTATATTTTTCAGCTAGTTTTTCCATAATCCTATACATCATTCTACGCATAATTGTAATACAATAGTCTTCTCGACAATTCTTATAGATTTCTTCTTGAATGGGTGTAAAATTAACAATATGTAAATTGATATAATCTGTATAAAAAGCCAATTTTTTGCATAATTCAATCACCTTATTTCTAGCTTCTAAACTAGTATGCGGAATAGCTTCAAAATATACGGCATCTATCTTTACTCCACGTTTCATTGCCAAATACCCAGCTACTGGAGAATCAATTCCACCAGATAGCATCAACATTCCACGAGGCTGTGTACCAACTGGATAGCCACCACTTCCCTTATAACTATTAAGATAAACGTATGTATTGTTTTCTCTAATTTCCACTTTTACTAAAATATCTGGTTTATGAACATCAACCTTAATATTATCAATATTTTTTAAAATCACACCGCCAAGCACATGATTAAATTCTTGGCTATGAATAGGAAAGTTTTTATTACTTCTCTTAGTTTCAACCTTAAAAGTTTTAAAATTCTCACTCTTAACAATATCCAAAACTTGTGTTTTAATATCTTCAATATTAGTATCAACAATATATGCAATGTGATACATATGAATACCGAATACTCTATCAATTACTTTTTTTATACTCTCTAAATCTCTATCTAAAAATTCAATATACATTCTTGCCCTATCTTTAGATATTTTTACATCATATTTTTTTAATTTATTTTTTACATTACCATACAAAGTTTTAATAAAAAAATTCCTATTTCCTTTTTTGGTACTTAACTCTCCATACTTAATTAATATAACTCTATTCATAAGACTTCCTCCACCACGCATATTTTATCACAAAACTCCATTTTTAAACAAGAAAATACTGACATTTAATCAGTATTTCCTATTTATCATACACATGCAATAATTTTTTATAAATATCCTCATCAACCAAAGCTGTAGCTTTTATTGAAATATCTAAAGCATCTTTATAATTTCCTTTAAAGAATTGTCGTTCAGCATCAAACAAGCCTTTATCAACTTCCGGATAACTCATACGATATCTATTGCCATAAACAATCGACATTTCAGCAAGTTGGGCTGTCTTAATCATCTCATTAGTCGTATTATAAAGTTTTAAAACTAAATCCCTTGCTGTATCTACTCTTGTATTTAAAATCTTAATTACTATTGGCTTTTTTTCCAATTCTTTAATAACTTCCAATATTGCTTCGTTAGCTTCTGACAATTGAACAAAATAGTTATCAGTAACAACCGGTAATTTATAAGCCCGCATTCTCGACTTACATTGTTTTAAAAACTCTTGTATTTCTTCTAACTGTTCTCTTGCTCGAACTTCATCTTCATACATATTTCCTAATGATTTCAATGCTTTATCAAAGTCATCTTCCATAGAAGAAAGTCTTAAAGTCAAACTTTCTACTTCTTCATTAAGCATTGAATAAGGAGTAGCACCAGCCTCTACTTTTTGAAGCAATTTTTTATAATCATCATTAATTACTACCAATATTTTATTTACTTCATGAATAATTTCAATATCCTGTTCTTCTAAATCATACATATTCTTGATATCATCTAATTGTTCATAAACATCACTAACTAGTTTATTAGTTTTACCAATTTTTTTCTTAAAATCAGTATTTACCTCTTCAAATACTTTTCGTGATAATCTTTCCTTCTCAAAATCAATAAACAAAGCATCAAAATACTCAAGCATTGTCTTCAAATCAAACATTGCACCTTCTAAGTTAAGTAACTTAACCTTATCTAAAATCGCTTCAATATTTTTATTCGTTTCCTCTAAATTATATTCTATATTCAAATAATCTAAAGGATATCCTTGATTAATCATATCTTTATATGTTAAATCTACTTCTTTCATCCTATTTGGAATAACTTGTTTAGCCATCAATAAAACATCTGGAACCTCTTTAATTATAATATCCATATGTTCAATCATTGTATCAAGTGCTTTCACAATATGAACAACTTCATTATACTCGTTTTTTTCCATCACTTTTTCAAAATCTAGAAATTTACTTTCTATATTATCTAATTGCAAACCAATAGCATCTTGCATTGAATCATATAATTGTTTATGATCTAAAAACTCTTTATTTAAACTACGATATTTAGTTTTTAATTTAATAACAATAGCACGATATTTCTCCTCGCTAAGTGTTATATCTTTTATTTCTTCTAAAAGTCTCTCCGCCGACTCTCTAGCCTTATATATTTCTATTTCAATTTTCGCAATATTAACAGTACAAGTTTTATAATCTCTCTTATCAATAAATACATCTAAATCAATTAGCATATCATCAATTTTAGTTAAACGGTGTTCTCTAATATAGGAAAATCTATCTTGCCATCTATTATATTTTTCTTCCATTTTATCATTCTTGATAATAGGTTCAACTTTTGAAAGTTCTAATAAAACAGGAGTTGAAGCCACCAAATTTCTTTGGACTTCTAAATTCTTAATCTTTTCACGATAATATCTAAGTTGTATTTTCTTTATAAAGTGAAGAATAATTATAACAATAACAAGTGCAATAATAACTGCCGACCCAATAATAAGATATTGTCCTTCCATATCCTCACCTCTATTTTCAATTCTAAACATATTCTATCACAAATATACAACAATTTTCTACTGTTTTAGATAAAATTCTTCTTTTAACGCTAACTAGTTACATAAAATCCTTGACATATCAACATATTTAACCTATAATTAATAATGCAAATTCCTTGAAACAGCGGAATTGGAGTGTTTTAAAGTGTTTTTCAATCTTAGCTTAGTAACAAGAGCTGTTTATGCGAAAAGGTAAGAAAAACTCCCTAAGATACGACCAATTCATTTCATTGATTTGTAAAAATGAAAGGAGAAATTAAATTATGGCAAGATACACAGGTCCATCTTATAAGCAAGCTCGTCGTGTTGGCTTTTCAATTAGTGAAACTGGTAAAGAGTTAGCTCGTCGTCCTTATGGTCCGGGTCAACATGGTAATGCTCGTAAAGGTAAGCCATCTGACTATGGTACACAATTAAAAGAAAAGCAAAAAGTACGTTTTATGTATGGAGTTAATGAAAAACAATTCCACAAGACTTTCCTAGAGGCAGGAAAGTTATCTGGTATTCATGGTACTAACTTCTTAAGATTATTAGAATCACGTTTAGATAACCTAGTATACCGTATTGGTTTTGCAACAACTCGTCGTGCTGCTAGACAACTTGTTAACCATGGACACGTAACAGTTAATGGTAAAAAAGTTGACATACCATCATACAAGGTTAAAGTTGGCGATGTTATCTCATTAAAAGAAGATGACAAGAACTTAAAAGTTGTTAATGAAGCTCTAGAAAAAGTTACAAAAAGAGTTGAATTCATCACTTATGATGAAAACAAAAAAGAAGCTACATACGTTAGACTTCCAGAAAGAAATGAACTTAACGCTGATATTAACGAAGCATTAATCGTTGAATTCTACAACAAATAAAAAATACTACACAAAATGTGTAGTTTTTTTATTTTATTAAACCAAATAAATAATTGGTATTACTATAGCCATTATTAAAAATAAAATAATAAAGAACTTTGACAAACCATAAGAATAAAATTTCTTATGTTTACCATTTTCCTCCCACATTTCATATATTTCCACATAAGGAACTGGACCTCGTCTATACCAACCTTTAACTCTTATCTTCTTACCAAATAAGCTTTTAGTTTTAGTTAACCCATCAATTATATTCATAAATCCAATTACTCTTTTATAATCGACAAAAACGATTCCTGTCTCATCCTTTAAAACAAAATCTTCATTAAAAATACAACCTGGATCCCCTCTTCCAATAACTTCTCCTTCTAAAATACAAGGAACAGAAGTAACTCCAGAAACCTTAACTTCAGCTAACAAATCGGCTACTTTAGTTTCCTTATAATCTTTATTTTTATGTGTCCGATTAAGTTTAATCAAACCAAATAACAATGCGATAGCTGGAAAAAACATTAATGCTTTTAACAACATTACTTTCTCCAAAAATAAATACATTACAACAAGTACAATTGCCAATATTAATAAAATAGTAGGGATAGCTATTAATAAAAGTTCAAACAAGAAATCATCAACATAACTTTCTGTTGGCACTTCATCAAATACAATATATGGATTTTGATCAAACTCATTACTTCTAGCCGAAATAGCCTCAAGTCGCTTAGAAATTAAAGGATGTGTTGAAAAAAATTCATACCATTTTGCCCAAATATTCCATTTCTCCCAACGCATAGCTCTCTTAATATTATCTTTTGAAATTTTACCATCATCATAACTACTTACAATTAGTGACTTCGATGTTTTTGCATCCATTATACCCAAGGTATTAGGGCGAGAAGCAGACATTTTACCCTCTTTAGTAGTTGCTGTCGTTAAACCATAACCAATCTTAACTAACGCCTCTGCTAAAGCATTAGGATTTTTCGTAACTTCTACCGCAAAACTATCCGCATAATATTCCCTAACTCTTGACAACCACAAAATAACATATTGGCAAATAACATAAAATATATAAGCTATTAATCCGATAATCGCTAATTTATTATCATCATCATCCAAATTAGATGTAAACGTTAAATAAATATAATATAAAATTAATGGAACCAATTGTGCAACTGTCATAAATAACATATCATAATGTACAGCATGTCCCAACTCATGAGCTACTACACTTTTAACTTCCTCTTCATTTAATAGTTCAAATAAACCACGAGTAACAACTATTCTTGCATCATTTTTTGTTCGACCATAAGTAAAAGCATTTGGTGCACCATCATCAATATACCCAATTTTTGGATACTTCATATTATTAGTTGCACAAACTTCCTCAACAAAACCCTTAAAATAATCAGGCATCTGATAATCAAACTTAGCCTTATAAAACCACTTCATAACAATGTCTGTAAAAAATGGTGCTAATAAAAACTGCAATACAAATATTATAATAGATATTAATACTACCAAACTTAATTGTATATCACATAAAATACAAATCAAAAACACAACTGCCGCAAGCATTCCATACAAGCAAGCCATTGTCAATAATGAAACCCCAAATAAACCTTTCTTTACCATAAAAATAACCTCTTTCAAAATACATAAATCAAACAATTAAAATCTTATTTATCTTTTAATTCAAATTCCTCAAAATAACAATTTTCAATTGTTCGAAGAGTCAATTTCTTATTTAAATCACTCTTCAATATAATATGCCTCATCGCTCTAATAATTGCCGCATGAGTTACAATCAAAACGCTTTGACCAGAATGATGTTCATATAAAAAATCTAGGAAATCCTGGCAACGTTTAAAAATATCTTGTAAAGCCTCTACCCCCTTTTCGTCGCTATTTAAATTATAATCCCAATAAAGATTAACATCATATTCACTTCTAGGCCTACCCTCTAATTGACCAAGATCTCTATCAATTAATCTTTTGTCAGGGATCATCTGCACTCTATCTCCAATTAAAATCATCGCAGTTTCCACCGCTCTAACTAATGGTGACATATAACAAACATCATAATGTTTATTTTTTATTTTATTTCTTAATTTTTGACATTCTCTTCTCCCTGTATCATTAAGTAAAATATTAGAACTACCTTGACAAATATTTAAATAATTGCTTTCTGTTTGACCATGTCTTACTAACGTTAATTTCACTTACTCTACCCCCAACGTCTTAAGCGCATAACTATAAGTAATAAATTTACTTAAATAACTACCATCCTCATATGATGAGTAACCAACTACCAAATAATTATCTTCAAAAATAATTATATCTGTAAAATAATCATCTCTATCATCCCCATAAGGAACAATCATTACTTTTTCTAAATCCTTATCATACTTTGCAATTACTCCATCATGATTAAATGCCTTACCATCTTTATCATTAGCCTTATCAAGTAACGAAACTGTCCCGATTGCTACTACATCATCCTCTTCATCAATAACCAATTGATTAAATCTCTCTACTCCTTTATTATCATAAGTAACATCCTTTATATAATTAAGTTCCTTATCATATTGAACAATTAGTCCGTCACTATCAGTTTGATTATTTTCAATCACCTTTCCACCACTAACAAACAATTTGTCATCTTTAATTACTATTCCAGTAAATCCCAAATTATCAACATTTTCATATTCTACACTTTTCAATAACTTTCCATCTAAATCATAACAAGCGACAACACCTTTAACTGAATCAGTCTTACCAACAGCATAAATTTTTCCACTATCAATCACTAAATCATTATAAATAGCAGTCTTAGAATCTCCATAATGCTCCATCCATTCAACTTCTAACTCTTTATTATATTTAGCAATATAAGCTCCACCATCTTCACTTAAACCAACAATCATATCCTCATATACACTTTGTCCAACTACAATATAACCATCATCTACTTCATAAACATTCGTATACTTAGAATTGCCTAATAATTGAAAATCAGCCTCATATAAAATATTGCCTTCTTTATCATATTTAACAATTAATGCTGTCCTAATGCCCTTTTCATTTTCCTCTTTAGTAGCTTCGTAACTACCAACTGCTACCAAATTACTATTTTCATCTTCTAAGACATCAAAAAAGACACCATTATACCCTTTATTGTACAAAACTTCCATTTTTTTCTCTTTTTTCAAATTATATTTAGTAATCTTTGCCTTTTCAAAGTGCTGTTCATTATTATTATTACTTCCCACAGTTACTAACCCATTTTCAACGGAAATAACTGCATTTATCCCATCAAAATATATTGACTTCTTTTCTATAAAAAAACCAATATAAACTAATTCTATAACCAAAATAACCACACAAATAAAAGTGACTATTTTTAATATTTTACTAATTTTTTTCTTACTCATAAAAACCTCCCATTATCATTCTAACAAAATATTATATTCTTTTCCACAGAAAAAAAGAAAATACTCTAGATAGCACTTTCTTTTTCTGTCAATTTTACTATTCGTAAATTCCTATATAATACTTCTTCTTTCCACGGCGAATAATCATATATTTATTTACTAAACAATTTGCTTTAGTAATCATTAATTCTTGTTCTTCTATCTTCTTCCCATTAAAGGTAATAGAACCATTATTAATAAACTCACGGGCCTCTCTTTTACTAGAACAAGCGCCACTACTCACCAATAAATCTACAATATTAATATCAGAATCGATTTTAAAGGCCTCGATTCCTTTAAATGCTGCCTTAATATCACTCTCATTAAAACTACTTATATCTCCACTAAATAACTTTTCGCTAATTAAGACAGCATTATTATAAGACTCTTCGCCATGTAAATCAATAATAATACATTTTGCAAGCATTTTTTGTGCTCCTCTTAAATGCGGTGATTTCATATGTTCTTTCATAATAGAATCGATTTCTTCTGGTGTTAGAAAAGTAAAGACCTTTAAATATTCATATACTTTTGAATCATCAGTATTTAATAAATATTGGTATAGTTCATAACTTGAGGTCTTTTTTTCATCCAACCATAAAGCATTCCCTTCGCTTTTACCAAATTTTTTCCCGGTTGCATCTAAAATAAGTGGCATTGTAAAGGCATAAGCTTCCTCACCTTTAATTTTACGGATCAAATCAACACCAGTAGTAATATTTCCCCATTGGTCAGAACCTTCTACTTGCATTACACAGCCCATTTCCTCATACATATGTAAAAAATCAAATCCCTGAATTAACATATAACTAAATTCGGCATATGTAATTCCGCTATCAAGCCGACGATCAATAATATCCTTTGATAGCATATAATTAACATTAATATATTTTCCAATATCTCTTAAAAAGTCTAAATAATTATAATCCTTAAACCAATCATAATTATTAACTAATTTAGCTTTACCATCAAATATCTTATCTATTTGTTCTCTAATACAACCAATATTTTTATCTAATTCTTCTAGACTCATTATTTCTCTTTCTGCCGTCGGCCGAGGATCCCCAATTCTTCCAGTTGCTCCACCACATAAAAGAATCGGCTTATGTCCCATCAACATTAATCTCTTTGCTGTAACCAAAGAACTATAATGTCCTAAATGTAGACTATCTGCTGTAGGATCAGTTCCCCAATAAAATGTAACACTCTCATTATTAATTTTATTTTCAATACCATCGCCAGCTACATCCTTAACTAAACCTCTCCACTGTAACTCTTCCCAATTTGTCATTATCTTCTCTCCTCCTCTAAACGTAAATCAAATATTTCCTCTAAATTATGACCATAACTTTTATATACACCATCTACATCCATCGTAGTAGCTGTTTCTTTAGAAAAACCTAATGCCTCCAAAGTCTTATAAACAGCCTCCTCACTACTGCCTTCAATTTCCAAATAAGTAGGAATTAATGGCCAAAAATCAATATCAATATCAACACCATTTAAAACATAATGTCTTCTTCTATTTTCCTGATATCCTTTTGGTTCATAGCCCAATTCTTTCAAAATTAGATGACACCTCTCAAAATTATCAACTTCTATTTCTAATTCTTGTGTTCCATCAATCTTCGAAGAAACTAAATTCTTAATTGTCAAAGTTGTTTTATCACCATTAGTTCTAAGTCTAATCCATTTTCCATCAACCTTTGGAATTAAATCGTAAACATATCGCCTTTGAATTTTATCCCAACAAAACTCAGCGCCCAATTCCTTTAACCTTGTTTCCACAACATTTGTATCAATTTCCAATATTCTTACTTCATATTCTGTATGCATCTATTTCCCTCCTAACAAAAAAACGAATATTTCTAATCACCTAAGGACGAAATATTCGCGGTACCACCTTAATTCATAAACTATCCAAGTCTATGCACTTCATATCTTAACGCGATAAACGTTTTTTCTCCAAACACGTAATTCATTTATTCACCTTTTTTAGTTTTCACCAACCACTAAATCTCTATTTTAACAGCAAATAAACTACTAAATATTCTTCATCGAAAACTTACATCTATAATAACATAAAATTTTAATATTTAAAACATTTTATAACATTTTTTCTCTAGCATCCAATTTATTTTGATGTATTCTCCCTTTTGATATATATAGTTCATCTAATTTTTTATTTCTCTTATACTTAAATTTTGACAAATGAACATTCATCATCTTAGTACTAGAGTTTTCAAATACCATATATATTTTACCATCCTTTGAAATATCAATTCCTTCAACCCCTGTCACATTAGTTACAAACTGACCAATAAAATTAAAACTATTATCATAAATTCCAATTTTAGAAGGAATCTTCCCATAAGATTGACTCATAGCATAATAAAGTTTATTTTCATTTTTAAATAAACATAATCCTTGAATGCAAGCCGGTAAATTAGAAAAAACTTGATAACTATCCACTAATATTTTCTCATTACTATATCTAAGTTTATACTTAACAATTCTTCCTATTTCTGAACAGGTAGCTACCAACAAACATCCCTCGTAAAAATAAAGCGTAGCTGCACTAACATTTCCCTCTAACACCAAACTAATATCTAAATTACTACTATCGTATTTTATTATCTTTCCACTTCCGTCAAGTACAGATAAAATACTGGCCAGATTATAAGCATTTACTCGTCCATAACTACCAGTTACAAATAGAACATCATTAATATCATCATAACTAATTCCACCAACATGGGCACTATTATCTAATTCAATAAACCCACGATACATCCCTGTTTTTTTTGCATAAAAATATATTCGTGACTTTTTTAAAAAACCATCACTATTCTTATGATAAGCCGAAATAATTATATATTTATTTGCAAATGTTAAACCTTGAACCGTATAACCATCATTACCAATATCAGAATAGTTAACAGTTGGACAAATATCTACTACATTATTATCTAACTCAATTTTATTTTTAAAATATGTCTTACTAAAAATTCCCATACTAATATTATGCTCCCTAAAAAAAAGAATGACTTATATTTAAGCCACCCTTCTTATTTACTTTCAAGTTTTTTTAAAACTTCTTTAGTAACATCTATTGTTTTTAATCTAACTTCTTCAGCCATATCTCTTAAGATTGGTGTACCTTTTTCAATAGCTAAATCAACTAATTCTTGAGCTTTTTCTTTTAATTCTTTTGATTTTTTCTTTGCAATATCTAACACTTTTTCTTTATCCAAGTCTGCTAATTCTGCTTTTAAGCTTTCAAGTTTCATTTCAAACTCTTCTTTAACTTCATCAATATCAATATTTTTAACTTGTTTAACAAGCTCATCAATTTTAGCCTTTAAGTCAGCTCGTGTTTCACTACCTTTTTTAGGTGCAAACAAAATTCCTAATCCTGCCCCAATAGCTGCTCCTGCCAAAAATTTTCCAAATCCTGATTTTTTTTCTTTACTCATAATAATCCTCCTCTTTCTTCATTCTCTTATTAAAAATTCTAGAAATTCCGCCAACAATAGTTGTAATAACCGATTCTCCAACTGTTGCTAATGTATCTGATACTCTATCAACAACATTAAATGCCGTATTTAAAGAGTTGACCTTTTCCTCAACATTATCAACTATTCTATCTACTTTATTAAGTACTTGAATTAATCTGATTCCTAAAATTATTAATACTATTAATAATATGAAACCAGCTATATATAATAATACAGGCAAAATTACATTTAAAGCTTCCATTCATTCTCCTCCTATTCGTCTTCTTTATACATTGAATCAATTAAATCAAACAAATTATCATCTGAATCAACACTTTCTGCTTTCGCAATAACAGGATCTTCAACTTCCTCTTTAACTACAACTTTCTTCTTTTCTACATCGTCCTCTTTTGCTGTCTCTTCCACTTTAGAAATAATTTCTGGATCCTCTGCAATAGTTTTTTCCTCATCGTAACTTTCTTTAGTTCTACGACCAGTCGGAGCAGGTTTATTTGCATCAACATAATCTACATTATATTCTAAACCTAAATCTTCAAAATATTCTAAAGCATCACCCATAGTTACTTCTTTAACTGATGGTTTATCTTCATCATCACTTAAGTCAACTAATAAATTAGTATCATCATCATCTTTTTTTGTAGATTCAGAAACCTTTCTCTTTGGCTCCTCTTCAATTTCCTGAACTATATCATCACTTAAGCTCCCATAAGCCTTTTTTCGAACGTCTTCAACACTTAAATTTTCCCTTGCATAACTACTTGTCAAACGGATTTCTTTTTTTGTTACAACATCCTCTTTTTTATAGTTTTTATCTAAAATTCCATAAATTGGCGATATAATTGGTGATGGTTTAAAATGTGTTCTATCCTCTTTTTTCTCATATATTCCACTATAAGATGAAGAAACACTATCATAAGAACTCTTATTGCTTCCATATTCTGGCATATTAACCTTATTAGCATCATTAATACCGTAAACACTCTTTTCTTTCTTATTCCTATAAAAACTTGTCTCTTCTCGAGTAGGAGTCTCATCTTTTTCAATTACTTTAACAATTTTTGGTTCACTAGAACGATAACTTCTTTCATCATCAACTTTAAAATCATCATCATCCATTACCTTAAAACTTCTTTTTTCTTCTATAGGTTTAACTTCATTAGGTTTAATTTCAAAATCTTCATCTAATAATTCATCTTCCTCAAGTTCTTCTACCCTAGGCTCTTTCTTCTCAGGTAAAACAACCTTCTTCGCAATAGGACGCTCAACCTCCTTACTTTTAGGAGTTTCTTTCTTCGGCTTTTTAGGTTTTTCTTCTACTTCTACATATTCTTCTTCAAATAAAGCATTCTTTATTTTATCAAATAAGCCCATAAATTCACCTCTTTAATAGTCTTTATCCACACTTATTGAGTCATCGTCTTTATCAAGGCTATTCTTGTTACTTGCGTCACCTTCTCCAACAACTTCCAATAAATCTTCATTAGAACTATCATCATCAAACAAAGTAAAGTCTTCCTCTTGATAACTTAACACATTGTCACCAATTAAACTTTCTAAAACTTTATCATTAAACTCTATAGTTCTTAAAACATAACACATATTATTAACTACTGTTGTCAAATCTTCCTCTGATACATATGCTTCCATCTTTGCATAATTAAACATAAATTGAACGTAATACTTCCCGTCAATTTCTTCTATATTGATATATCCAGTCTTACCTTTATAATTTAACTTATTTGAATAATGAATATTATCGTCAACCATATAAGTGTTTTCTGTTTTATGGTAATAACTAATTGCATCAATATATAAATAATATTTATTCGCATTCTTATCTAAAAATACTGCATTATATTCATCTTTTTTTAAAACTTGTAATCCTTTCGGAACATAATACTTATATCCATCAAAAAATACGTTGTATAATTTTACATCATCAGATAATAAGATTTTTATATTCTTACCTAAATCCGTTCCATCCAATTTCCTCACTGTACAGCCAGATAAAAACAATACAACAATAGAGAGCAAAACAATTATCTTTTTCATATTTCACCTACTCTTATTACATTATACCAAATTTTTTGTAAATGTAAAAATATTTTATTACTATTTACTTTTTTGGACACCCTTCCTTGCAACTACTGCATAAATTGGCATTCCTTTGCCAACAAACTTATCTTCATATTCAGTTGTAATAAGACCTTCCTTTTCTTTATGTAAATCAAATGATATATCACTCAAAGTATATCCATAGGAACTATAACTTTCTAGTGAATAAATATATAAATCTTGATTATCAGTTCTTTGATATATCTCACATACATCTTTAAAAATAGAATCATATTTTTCTAAAAAAACTCTACTCGACAGTCTTCTTAAATGATGACGATTCTTAGGCCATGGATCCGAAAAATTCAAATATAACCTATCAATTTCTTTGGAAAAAATCCTTTCAATATTTAATGCATCCATTCTAATAATAAGTAAATTATCTAAATCATTTGGTATTTTAGGTAAAGATTTTGCTAAAACACTATCATATTTCTCTATTCCAATAAAATTAATATTTGGGTTACTAAGAGCATTTTCAATAATAAATTTCCCTTTTCCCATTCCTATCTCAACATAAATAGGATTATTGTTTCCAAATACTTTATCCCATCGACCAATATTTTGTTCAGCATTTTTAACTAAATACTTAGAAGAATCTAATATCTTTTCTTTATTTTTCACATTTCTAAGTCGCATTTCTCAATCACCTATCTATATTTTATCACACATTTTAAACTATTTGCATATAATAAAATCGAAAGTCAGGTTGATAATTATGAATATGCAATATCCATTTTTTCCAAGTCCACAAATCCCTGGAGCAATTCCCGGACAAATGCCTCAAATGATGACATCAAACATTGAAGAGGAATTACTAAAAATCCGCCAGGAAATATTTAATCTCAATGAACGCTTAAAAAGATTAGAGACGAAACAAAAGCAAAACTATATGCAAAAAGATGACAATCTTCATATGATGTAATAGATTTTCATCTTTTTTTATGCCCAGAACTTTCTCTATGTGATATACTAAATACATGAAAGGATGACAAAAAAATGTTAAAACTTAGAAGTATCAGTAAAAAAGAGTTTGACAATTTTACTCAAGCAAAAATTGACTCCTCTCATTTCATGCAAACAAGTTCCTGGGGAGAATTTGACAAAATTACTAACCACACTACTCCATATTATCTTGGATTAGTAGATGAAAATAATGAAATCATCGCCGCAACGCTAATTCTTGAAGAACATTTATCAATGGATTTCTGTTCTCTATATGCACCCCGTGGCTTTGTAATAGATTATAGAGATCGACGCTTACTTAGTCTCTTAACTCAAAAATTAAAAGACTTTGCCCATCATAAGAAAGCAATTTCTTTAAGAATTAATCCTGCCATTATATATAAATATTATGATAAAGATCACCAAGAACATATAAACAATTCAACTATTGAAAAACTAAACAATATTAAAAACTTAGGATTTAAAAAGAAATCTAATATTAAATTATTAGAATACAATTATTTAATTGATTTAGAACAAAACTATCAAATCATCCAAGAAAATTACTCCAATAATATCAAAGAAAAAATTGCTTCAACATCTATGTATGACATTGAATTAACTATAGGAACAGCTAAAGATTTAAATGAATTATTTAATCTTCAAAAGAATAAGAAAACAGATTATTATGAAACTTTATATGATATTTTTAGCAATAATGAGAACACTAAAATTAAGTTATTCTTAGGAAAACTTCATATAACTAAAACCTTAAAAACAATTGAAAAAGAACTTCGAAGAATAAATAATCAAATGTCTATAATTCCCATCGATAATTTAGATTCTTCATCCAAAGAAAAACTTGCTAATTTAAAAACTCAACGTGAAAAGTTAAACAAAGATTATGAAAAATTTAAGAATTATAAATTAAAATATGGTAATTATTTAACGATAAGTGCCAATCTAATGATGGAGCACAATAAAACCGTTTGGATTTTGAGTGAAGCAAACAATCATATTCTAGATGAAACAAATCTTCGCTATACCATCTATAACGAATATATTAAATATTACAAAGACAATGGCTTTAGTATTTTTAAACAATTGAGTCCCATTGAATATCATCCAGATATAAACGAATTTAAAAAAGAATTTGGTGGACAATTTATTGAATATATTGGTGACTATGAAATAATAACTAATCCATTTATGTACATTATTCTTCGCAAAATACTACCTATTTTTAAAAAGGAAAAGGAGGAAAATTATGGAACTAGTAACACTTAACGAAAAAGAATTCAAAAAATGGGCCGATAAACATGACCAAATAACATTTCATCAAACTAAAGAGTGGGCAAATTTAAAAGCTAAAAATGGCTGGGCTGCTCACTATGTTGGTTTAAAAGACAATAAAAATATTGTTGCTGCGGCACTATTACTCGCGAAAAATGTTCCCTTTATAAAGAAAAAAATGTTCTATTCACCTCGCGGTTTCCTAATTGACTATAACAATTTTGAACTCTTAAGTGAATTTACAAACCAGCTAAAATTATATGCCAAAAAAAACGGTGCTATCTTTGTAAAGTTAGATCCATACATAGAATATCAGGAACATAATAATAATGGTGACCTTGTAAAAGACGGTTATAATAATAAACAAGCAGTTGAAAATCTAACAAAACTATCATACAAACACTATGGTTTCAATTTAATGCAAGATACATTACAACCAAGATGGATGCACGTCATAGAAACAGAAAATAAATCTCTTGATACCGTTATGCAAGATATGGAATCGAAAACTAGACAAATTCTCCGCAAAAATGAAAAATGTGGAATTACAACTCGTGAAATATCAAGAGACGAACTACCAATCTTTAAAGACATAATGCAACATACAAGTGATCGCCGCGAATTTGTTGATCGACCACTATCATACTATGAAAGTATGTGGGATTCACTACACGACAGCGGTATACTAAAAATTTTAATTGCCGAAATAGATTTTAATTTATATAAAAAGAACACCGAAGAAGAATTAAAACAAAATAAAAAAGATTTAGAAGATCGAATTTACAAAAAAGAAAATAACTTATTAAAGATGAATGATAAAAAATATAACCAAAGTAATAAACAAAATGAAGAAACTATTACACGATTAGAAAAGCAATTAGAAAAAATTGAAGCACTAAAACAAGAACATGGTGAGAAAGCCGTTCTTGGAGGCATTTTATTTTTAATTTATGGAAATGAAGTTCTATCATTATACGGCGGCTCTAATGAACAATTAATGCAATTTCAATCAGCCTATACAGTTCATTTTGCAGGTATAAAGATGGCCGTAGATAATAACTATAAAAAATACAATTTTTATGGTATAACTGGTGATTTTAGAAAAGAAAATCCTCTATACGGATTATTTCTTTTCAAAAAAAGTTTTGGTGGACATGTATCAGAATTAATCGGAGAATTTGATCTTATTATTTCTCCGTTTTGGTATAATACCTATAATCTAGCCTTCAGTGTTTATCATGGATTAAAAAATTTAAAAAAAAGAATTCACAAATAAAAAACTTATCTCAAAACAAGAGATAAGTTTTTTTAATCAATAAAATATGCATAAACTATTAACTCTTTCAACTAAAAAATACCATAAAATACAGCCAATCAATAAGCCACCCGTAATAATCAACCAAACAATATAAAATTTATCAAATAACTTCATCTTTTTCTTTTTCATATTACTTCTTAATAAACCCTTTCAATTTATTACCAAAAACATTTTGAATAGTCTTAGTTTTCCACATAAAAAACAGATAAACAATTCCCCCTATTATCGTATAACCTAGAATAATAAACAAATTAACTATTCGATTAGCACTGACAATAGGAATAACAAATTTAACCAAAAATAACATTACCACCATCAACATACAACCCGATAAAATATCTAAAAAATTCCTTACCGTTTCTTCATAATCAATTTTATACTTACCATGTAAAACAACTAAACATATAATAAAGGAAACGGAATATGCTACTAAACTAGCCGTAATAACGCCATAATAAGCCGGAAGTCCAAGTTTCGCAAAAGTTTCGATCAAACTAGTATTTAAAATAACTTTCAGTACTACACCAACTGCTAAACTCACAAACACAGTCTTATAGTCCTTAAGTACTTGAATTATAGAAATTGCAGCCGTAAATAATCCCATAAAAAGACCAACAAAAATAAAGTAAGACAACACACTTGCACCATAAACACTTTTACCATAAAATAGCATCCATACTGGTTCTGCTAAAAAACTTAGACCTATTGTCATCGGCAACATCAAAAACAGTAAAATACTAAGTGCCTGATTAATCTTTTTATTAATATCATTTTTATCCTTTTTCACAACGCTTTGCGTCAAATTAGGAATTAAACTAACTATAATACCTGTTGACACTGACAAAATAATCATATTAAACTTAGAACTCCAAGTAGAGAGCATACTCATAATCGTTTCTGCATCACTAACACTATATTTAGCAATATCCACGAGCCCTTGAACAACAGTAACCATATCAACATAATTATATAATGATTTAAATATATCAATTAAAATAAATGGTATAGCATAAACTGCTAACTTTCGAAAAATCATTTTATTAGTAATAATTGGCTCATTAACATTCCGTACTTTTTCATCAAATTTCTTTTTATTTTTCCGTCTTTTATCTACCAAATAAATATAAGAAACTAATGCTCCTACTGTTGCCCCTGCTAAAGCAATTCCAACTGCACTTGTCAAATTCAATTTAAAAATCTTAATAGCCGTATAACTGCCAACCACAATTATTAAAACCCTAACAATCTGCTCCAACACTTGTGAAATAGAGGGTGGGCTCATAAATCTATGCCCTTCAAAATATCCCCTATAAATACTTAAAACAGGCACTACTAAAATAGCCGTTGAAATAACTCTAATAACAAAGGTTACATCTTCGACTGTATTTCCACCAACTAAATCTCCAAGTATCGCTTTTGCTAACAATGGAGCTGTAAACATCAATATAATAAAACAAATCAAACCTAATAATAAAGCTATTTTCTTTCCTAAAACAAAAGCTCTCTTCTTAGCTCCATAATAACCAAGAGTTTGATATTCTGACACAATTTTACTCATTGCTAAAGGAATACCCGCAGTTGCAAGCGACATAAAAAGAGCGTAAATAGTATAAGCATAACCATACAAAGCTCCGCCTTGTTCACCTATTACTGCATGAAAAGGAATAACATAGACAATTCCAAGAATTTTCGAAATAACTATTCCAAGCGTCGTAATAAAAGCACCCGCAACAAAAGAGTTTTTCTTTAAGGTCTTATCTTTCATTGTATTCCTCCTAATATTATTATCATACCACAAAAGACCAAAAAAAACACTAAGACTTAAATCTTAGTATTAACTATAAATAATCATAGCTGAAAAACAAAAGACTTGTTCTTCACTAAATACACCCACACTAACTTGATATTTAATATCAATTACATTAATTGTATTCTCCGCTAAAAAATTATTAACTTCTTCTTCTAAATCTTTTTCATC
>X371_Linnaeus_Two_toed_Sloth__coassemble_940_pt1 | contig 24911 bp, 22 predicted proteins | sample X371_Linnaeus_Two_toed_Sloth__metabat2_low_PE_006 | metagenome-assembled genome bin X371_Linnaeus_Two_toed_Sloth
GGATTTTTTTTGTGTAAAAAAATAATACAGTCGAAAAACTGTATTATTTTTGTTATAATAGATTTGGTGATAAAAATGAATAAAGAACAATTTGAAAACGTATTATCTATAGCAATGTCAACTGGCGCAGATTTTGCAGAAATATATTATGAAGAACATCAAGCAAAAAATTATTGTTTTAATGATTCAAAATTAGATACTATTAAAACCTCTAATACTAAAGGGCTTGGCATAAGGATTATTAAAGGAGATGAATACTTTTATTCTTCTACTAACAATTTAAACTATAATAATTTATGTGAAACAGCAAAGAAATTAGCAGAAAATATATCTAATTCAACAAAGAAAATAAATATTAAACTAAAAGATTTAAAGATATCAAAACCAGTCATTAGAATTCCTCACAATCAATTTCCTGTTTCAAAGAAAAAAGAAATTTTAAATAATGCTGATACCTTAATTAGAGAAAGATATAAAGAAATAACTCAAGCAACATTATCATTTAAAGAAGAGGAGAAAGAGTTTATAATAGCTAATACAGAAGGTACATACATTAAAAGTGGCAATACCTATACTAGATTTTCAGGTATAGTCTATACTCAAAAAGATGATGTTAAAGAAGATGATTTCATTGCTTATGGTGAGGGAAAAGGTTATGAGTTTTTAGAAAACTTCAATGTTGAAGAGAAAATGTTAGAAACTGCTGCCTCAGCAGTAGAGAAACTTTCAGCCGAAGACTTTAAAGGTGGTGAGTTACCTGTAATTATTGCTCCGGGATTTGGTGCTGTAATATTTCATGAAGCTTGCGGACATGGTTTAGAAGCAACATCAGTTGCCCCAAAATTATCCATTTTTTCTGAATTAAAAAATCAAAAAATTGGTTCTAAAAAAGTGACACTAATTGATGATGGAACCATAGAAAATATGTGGGGCAGCAGCATAATTGATGACGAAGGGAATATACCACAAAAAAATATTCTAATTGAGAACGGTATATTAAAAAACTATCTAGTAGATAAAATTGGTAGTATAAAAATGGGTGTACCAGCTACCGGTTGTGGCAGAAGAGAAAGTTATGAGTATGCCCCAACATCAAGGATGAGTAATACATATTTAGCTCCAGGAACTGATAAGATTGAAGATATGATTTCATCTATTAAATTAGGTGTTTATTGTAAAAAGTTTAGTGGTGGAACGGTAAATCCCGCTACAGGGGACTTTAATTTTGCAGTTGACAAAGCTTACCTAATAGAAAAGGGAAAAATTACCAAGCATTTAAAAGGAGTAACATTAATTGGAAATGGAAAAGATATTTTAAATAACGTTGAAATGGTTAGCGACGACCTAATTTTATCAGACGGATATTGTGGAAGTAAAAGTGGACTAATTCCAGTTACAATAGGTCAGCCAACTATAAAAATATCTAAAATTTTAGTAGGAGGTAAAGAATAATGACTTATCAGAATTTTATAAATCTAGCTCTAGAAAAGGGGTTTACAAATATCCAAATAGCAATAGAAACCATAATCAGTACAGAAGCAAGTTATATAAATAAAAAGTTAGATGACTATAGCGATATAAATAAGACAATTTACCAAGTTAAAGCAGAATTAAATAATAAAGTCGAAACACTTTACACAGAATATCTAGATGAAAACATTTTAAATATTTTAATTGAGAAAATTAATTTAACAGATACAAATTATCAAGATGATTTTATAGAACCAAGAAAAGTAACTAGTATCAATCATAATAAGATTGTTTCTATAAGAGAAGAAATAAAAAAAGTTAATGAATTAGATAATTTAAGAAAAGATTATCCCTTAATAAAATCACTAGAACTCTTTTATTCGGATGATTATCAAGAAACTAGAATCATAAATAGTAAGGGTTTAGACATTCAAACATCAGAACATACTTATCATTTTATTGCTGAGGCTACAGCCGAAAAAAATGACAGTTCATCTAGCTTTGATAGAAGAATTTTAGTAACAGATAAAGAAAAAATTGATTTTGTAGCAATAGTTAAAGAAGTTTTAGAAAAAGCAACACTTTTGGTGACAAAAGAAAAACTTGAAACAAAAAAGTATAATGTTATACTAGATAGTAAAGTTGCAACTACTATCATATCCAATTTAAAAAATATGTTATCTGCTCAATCTATAAGAAAAAAGACTTCTTGCTTAGATGGAAAACTAAATAAAAAAATCTTTTCTCCTAAGCTTAGTATTGTTGAAGAACCACTTAACAACAATTACCCAGGCTACACAATTTTTGATAAGGAAGCTTCTTTCACAATCAATAAAACAATTATCGAAAATGGCAAATTAAAAACTTATTTATACGATTCTAAAGAAGCAAAACTAGAGAATATTGCTTCAACTGGTAATGGTTACGGCCAAATAAGTACCAGAAATATGTATGTCACTCCATCATCAGCTTCAATGGAAGAATTATTAAGCAAATTAGATTCAGGACTATACATAACAGATCAAATGGGTTCATCAGGTTCATCAATTAATGAGGCAACCGGAAATATTTCCATTCAAGTATTTGGTTATATAGTAAAAAATGGCAAAATAGTCTCTGGCTTTGTTCCCGCAGTTATGAGTACAACAATCTTTGAATTATTATCAAATATAGAAGAAGTTGGAAATGATTTAGCTTTTCAAAGGAAAGACGTTGGGACTCCTTCTTTATACATAAAGAATATTTCTATAGCTTCTGAATAGACAAGTTGACATAAATGTGACATAGAAGAGTTGTATAACTCTTTTTTTTTGGTATAATAAATTGTAGGTGATAAGAAATGGAATATAAATTAACAACATACTCAGAAGAAGAAACAATTGAATTAGCGCAAAATATTGAATCAGAAAAGTTTCCTAATATGGTAATTTGCTTACGTGGTGATCTTGGCAGTGGTAAAACCGTATTTACTAAAGGCTTTGCTCAAGCAATGGAAATTACAGAAGAAGTGACTTCTCCAACCTTTAATATTATAAAAGAATATTTATCTGGAGAAATGCCACTTTATCATATGGATGTATATCGTCTAGATGGAAAAGTAGGGGATCTTGGTATTGAAGAGTATTACACCAAAAAAGGTGTAACTATTATTGAATGGGCCGATATGATTCCAGATTATCTTCCAGAAAAAAGGCTAGATATTAAAATAAAAAATTCTTCAGAAGATGAAAATAAACGTATCATAACGATCACTCCATATGGTAAAAAATATGAAGATCTTTGTGAGGCTATATTATGAGAATATTATATATAGACACTTCATCTAGTTTTTTATATTCAGGTATTATTGAAGAGGGAAAACTCCTATGTGAAGTGAAGAAGGAGTTCGGTCACAGCCTATCAGAAGAAGCATTACCAGAAATAGTAAATATGTTTAATCAAAATAATTTAACAGCTAAAGAAATAGACAAGATCATAGTCGTTAATGGCCCCGGTTCATTTACTGGTATAAGAATAGGTATTACTATTGCTAAAGTTTATGCTTGGAGTTTAAACATCCCAATAACAACTATAACCTCATTAGAAGCAATGATGATTTCAAACAACGAAAAAATTATTCGCGTTCCAATGTTAGATGCTAGAAGGCGCTATGTTTTTGCTGCCATTTATGATGAAAATAACAACAATATTTTAAAACCACAGCATATTAAGATAGATGATTTAATGTTAGAATTAAATAAACTACCAAATTATCTTGTTATAACAAATGATGAATTAGATGAGTTCCCTGATTCTAGATCATATAATCCTGATATTTTAAAAATAGTTAATTACTTCCAAGATAAAGAAGCAATTAATCCACATGCGATTAATCCCGATTATCTAAAATTGACAGAAGCTGAAGAAAGCAAATTGAATTAAATTAATGTTTATTGAAATAACAAGAAATAATCTAGATGAATTAACTGGAACACTGTTAACTAGAAATGAAGTGGAACACGAATTAAATATAAATCCATTTGGTAAATATTTAATATTTAAAGAAGATAATCAAGTTATAGGTTATATTTATTACAGTGATATTTACGAAAGATCAGAAATAAACCAATTTGAAATTGAAAATTCCCACAGAAACTGTGGAAAAGGGAAAATTCTACTTCAAGAATTTTTAAAACTTGTGGAAAAAGATGTTACTTTAGAAGTAAAAAAAGATAACTATCCAGCCATTCATCTCTACAAATCAAACGGCTTTGTTGAAAAAGCTATCCGCCCAGGATATTATCAGGGAATCGATGGAATTTTAATGGAAAAACAAAATAATAAATAAGACTCTTTCTAGTAAAAAAGAGTCTTTTATGTTATAATACGAAAAAAACAGGAGTGATACTATGAAACTAGAGGCCAAAATAAAAAATCCTATAGATTTAAAACTAAGCTCACAAGAGAATATACTATTGTCCGGAAGTGAAAAACTACCATTAGAATCAGGTGCCATTTTTGCGGGCGAGCACTTTGGCTTTAATTTGACTGTTAATAAAAACGGTCATATAACGACCACGACCTATCCAACTCAGTGTAGAATTTATGGCGTACAAATGCACGCTGGTATATTACATATATTTGAGGATCATAAATACTTACCATGGAAGTTTTCATCTGATGGAACATTTCTAAGCGATGCTGTTTTCTCCAATCTAAAAAAAGACGAACTAGTATATATTTTTGAAACATATGGTTTACAAACAGACGAAGAAATAAAAGAATTAAATAATTATAGGAAAATAATAATTAGATGAGTTCCTACATCTAGTCAAAAAAAATATAATATGTTAAAATTATAAGGAAAACGAGAAGGTGTTGTAAATGAAAGATATGTATATATTAGGAATTGAAAGTAGCTGTGATGAAACTAGTGCTTCAATTGTCAAAAACGGAACAAAGGAAATAGCTACCGTAATTTCCTCACAAATTGATGTTCATAAAGACTTTGGTGGTGTAGTTCCGGAAATTGCTAGTCGCCATCACGTAAAAAATATTACAATGGTTTTGGAAGAATGTTTAGAAAAGGCTAATATGACTATGGATGACATTGACGCGATAGCCATCACGTATGGACCAGGCTTGATTGGTTCACTACTAATCGGATTGGAAGCTGCCAAAACTTTAGCTTTTGTACATAAAAAACCATTAATTCCTGTTCACCACATTGCAGGTCATATTTATGCAAATAGCCTCGTTAAAGAATTAAATTTTCCTCTTTTAGCAATAGTTGTAAGTGGGGGCCACACAGAAATAATTGAAATGCCAAAACATTATAGTTTTAATAAATTAGGTGGAACTTTGGATGATGCCATTGGTGAATGTTATGATAAAGTAGCTAGAGTAGTAGGTTTGGAATACCCTGGCGGACCAAAAATTGATAAACTTGCTGCAGTTGGGAATCCAACTACTTATAAATTACCAATTCCACTACAAGATGATAGTTATAACTTTTCTTTTAGCGGTTTAAAAAGTGCTGTAATAAATTTAGCTCACAATGAGGAACAGCGCGGAAAACAACTTATACAAGAAGACCTTGCTGCTTCATTTCAAAAAGTAGCTATAGAGTCAATCGTTAGTAAAGTAAAAAAAGCAATTATTGATAAAAAAGTCAAAACTGTTATAGTAGCTGGTGGTGTTGCTGCCAATCAAGGACTAAGGGCAGCCATTACTAAAGTTGCAGAAGAGCTAAATGTTGATTTATCAATCCCACCAATGAAATATTGTACTGATAATGCAACAATGATTGCCGCTGCTGGCTATTATGCTTATTTAGATGGGCGACGTGCAGATTTAACCTTAAATTCAAAATCACAAGATAAACTAATGTAAAGCACCAGTGTGCTTTTTTTCTTTTATTTAAAACCTCTATTCTAATATCAAAAAGTATGGTATAATTAAAAAAAATAGGGAGGCTAGAATATGACAAATAGAATAATTTTAAATGAAACATCTTATTTTGGACGCGGCTCAAGAGAGAAGGTCGTTGACGAAATAAAAGCTAGAGGTTACAAAAAGGTATTATTAGTTACTGATCATGCCTTAATTGAAGCTAAAGTAACGGAAATGGTAACAAAGAAACTAGATGAAGCTGATATTCCATACTTTGTATTTGATGGTGTAAAAGCTAATCCAAATGTTAAAAATGTTCAAGATGGACTAACAATGGCAAAAATTAATAATATTAATGCAATTATTGCCGTAGGTGGGGGAAGTGTAATTGATACTGCTAAGGCAATTGGTATTATTATGACAAATCCTGAATTTGAAGATGTAGTTAGTCTTGATGGTGTTGCTGATACAAAAAACAAAGCATTACCAATCATTGCATTGCCAACAACAGCTGGCACCGCTGCAGAAGTTACAATTAATTATGTAATTACGGATGACAAGCGAACTAAGAAGATGGTTTGCGTTGATCCCCATGATATCCCAGAAGTGGCAATTATTGATCCGGATTTAATGCAAAAGATGCCAAAAAGCTTAGCAGCTTCGACTGGTATGGATGCATTAACTCATGCAATGGAAGGATATATTACTAAAGCAGCTTGGTTAATTCCAGATATGTTCCACATCAATGCAATGTCACTTATTTATAAAAACTTAGCTGCCGCTGCTAATGACAAAGATCCGATTGCAGTTGAAAAATTAGGTTATGCACAATATATTGCTGGAATGGGCTTTTCAAATGTTGGTTTAGGAATAGTTCATTCAATGGCTCACTCACTTGGAGCTTATTTTGATACTCCACATGGAGTTGCTAATGCCCTACTTTTACCACATGTTTTGAAATTTAATGGTGAAGTATGTCCGGATTTATATAGAAATATGGGAGCTGCCTTTGGCTTAGATATGTCTAATACAACAGATGAAGAAGCTGTCGACAAAGTAGTTGAAGCTGTAAGAGAACTTTCACTAAGTCTTGGAATTCCTCAAACTCTAAAAGAAATAGGTGTATCTAAGGAAATGATTCCAACTCTTGCTAAACAAGCCATTAATGATGCTTGTACACCTGGAAACCCTAGAGAAGTTACAGTTGACGATATTATCAATATTTATAATGCAGCATTCTAATTAAGAGAAGAGGTGTAACATGTTAAAATCAAATGTCGGCTACAGTACAGAAACTGAAAGTTATCTTGCCGGCCAAGAAACAGCTACCAAAGCTCAAGAAAATTTAGTTAATCCTAAATTGGGCTTTCTTTTTACATCCGTAAAAAATGATCTCAAAGAAGTTATCAAAGGTGTTCAATCCACAACGAAAGCACCTATAATTGGATGTACAAGTAGTGGAGCAATTATAGTTCCTGATGGTATTATCACATCAGATAATGGCTTTGCCGGTATGCTTATGCTAGATGATGAAAATTTAAATATTGGTCTTGCCTGCCACGAAGCCGGAAAGGATGCTCGAGCTATCGGTAGAAAGGTTGCTATCCAAGCAGTCCAAAATGCTAAGTCAACTAGGGCACCAGCATACTTCTATATGGTCGCTAGTCCTAGACAAGAAGAAGAGTATTTAATGGGAATCCAAGATGTAATTGGAAGAGTTCCAATGTTTGGCGGTAGTGCCGCCGACGATACAGTAGAAGGTAAATGGAAAATAATTTGTAATGATAAAGTGTTTACTGATGGTGTTGCCGTTGCCTTTTTCTATACCGACAGTGAAATTGTAACATCATTTACCGGTGCTTATCGCGAGACAAATAATATCGGTTTAATTACCGAAGTAGAAGATGATCGAACTTTAGTTTCTATAGATGGCATTTCGGCCTTAAAAAAATATGCTACTTGGTTAAATGTTCCACAACAGTCACTACAAAAAAGCAATCTTTTAGCTGCTTCTATCACTAGACCTCTAGGTGTAAAAGATCCGCTAGGAAATTTAACTGTAGTTCGCCATCCTATGTTTGGAAATGATATGGGAACAAGAACTACCGCTGATGACACAATTACTTTAGGAAATAAAGTCGTCCCTAAAACAGCTATTATACAATTAGAAGCAACAGTCGATGAACTAATTAATTCCACTGGCACAACGCTAAAGGACGTTAAAAAACAATTGTATGCCGATCCTGCTGCCTATGTTTTAATTCACTGTGGTGGACGAAAATTAGGAATTGGTAATCGACTAGCTGAGGTTCATAGCCAATTAGTCAAAGAGGCAAAAGGAGTACCTTTTATTACAGTATTTACCTTTGGTGAATATGGCTATGATGAACATTCTTCAAATATTTGTGGTGGTCTAATGCTATCATTTACCGCTTTTGGTAAAAACTAATAAATAATAAAGGAGAATTGACTCCTTTTCTTTTTTTTCAAAACACTCTTAAAAGTGGTATAATTAAATAAGGTGATAATATGAAAAAAATCGGACATTATATAATTAATTTATTAATTTGGACTTTATTCTTTGCCGCATTTTGGGCTAGAAATACTTATGGAAATTTTACTGGAGATGAACTATTCTTTCATTTACTAGTACCACTAGGGGGGATAAGCACCCAAAGTTTTTCCTCACTTGCTATTGAAGTTTTTTTACCCGGTGTCATTTTAGGTTTTATCAGTACATTTATTATTGACCACTATTTTTCTAAGCAGAAAAAGTTCATAAATATTATTTTACTAATAATAGTTTTACTCATTGACTTCTACAAAATAAATCTTTTTACTTATCTTGCCAATCAAATCCAACAATCAGATTTTATAGAAAATAATTATGTCGAAACAAAAGATGTCAAACTAACCTTTCCTGAAAATAAAAAAAATCTAATATATATATATTTAGAATCAATGGAGAATACTTATACCAATAAGAAAAATGGTGGAAGTAACAACCAAAGTTTAACCCCAACATTAACCAAGTTAACCAAAGAACACACTAGTTTTTCTAATACCACTCACCAAGGCGGAGCTTTATCCTTAAACGGAACTGCGTGGACAGCAGCTGCTATGGTAGGGCAAACAAGTGGTCTTCCTCTAAAAATTAATCTCAGCAGTAATGGTATTATTGACTTAAATAACTTTTTTCCTAATACTAAGACACTTGGTGATATATTACAAGAAAATGGCTATAGCAACTATTTGTTATTAGGATCGGATTCTAATTATGGATGTCGTAAACAATATTTTGAAAAACATGGAAATTATAAAATATACGATTTAAATACTGCCCTTGAAGAAAAAGCAATGACAGAAAATGATATTGTTTGGTGGGGATTTGATGATGATGATTTATTTACTAAGGCAAAAGAGCAATTGACAGAAATAGCTAAATCTAAAGAGCCATTTAATTATACTATGCTAACAGTTGATACTCACTTTGAGGATGGCTATTTAGCCAAAACCTGTGAAAAAAAATATGCTGATCAATACTCAAATGTTATCAGCTGTGCCGACTCTAAAATAGCCGCCTTTCTCACTTGGCTACAAACACAAGATTTTTATGAGGATACAGTAGTAATTTTAGTTGGTGATCACCTAAGTATGGATACCGATTATTTTAAAGATCTTCCTAAAGACTATACAAGAACAATCTACAATGTTATTATTAATTCATCAGCAACTACTAAATACACGACCAACAGGAAATTTTCTACCCTAGATATGTTTCCAACCACTCTAGCTGCTCTTGGGGTGAACATTGAGAATGACCGTCTAGCTTTAGGAACGAATCTTTATTCAAAAGAAAAAACATTAATTGAGCAGAAAGGATACAAGTACGTATTAAATGAATTAGACAAAAGATCAACTTTCTACAATAATAACGTTCTTGCATATAAATAAATATGGAATCAATACTATTAATAATTATCTCGATATTAGTAATTATCATTGGTATATTACTAATTATTAAAACTAAGCATCAATATCAGACTATAACCAAAACAGGAACGGTTAATGAGCCGTCATACCAACGCTATGCCAAATTTTATGATAATGTTGTTCCGGTTGACAGTAATTTTGAAATAAAAATAAATAAAATTTACAACTTAATAGAAGTAGACAAACTAAGAGATATAAGAAAAATTGCTGAAAAAGCCAATTGCTCATACGAAGAATGTATTTTAAAAATAAAATATTTAAAAAACAAACGTCAATTAGGAACTTATAGTCTAGATCATAAAAATGGAATGCTTTATGCTTGCAATGAAGAAGAATTTAAACTAATTGAAAAGTACAAACCATATATTTATTATAATCATTTATCTCTTTCAGAAATAGCTTGTCGCATGCCTGGTGTAACAAATGAAAATTTAGAGGAAACCAAAGAAAAGATATATCAAGAAATTAATGCTTTATATAATAGTAACTTACTAAATGGTATCAAACTTAATGAAATTGATAAGGAAATAATTTATTACACAATTGAAAAAAGAAAGAAAGAAAAAGATTTTATTACTATTAGTTGTCCAAATTGTGGAGCTTTAAATGATTTAAATCGAGGCAGTAAAACTAGGTGTGCTTATTGCAATACAATAATAGAAGATATTGTTCCTGCAGAAATAAAAATAATTGAATAGGAGATGTGAATATGGAATATATTGTAGATTTTAAACCGTATAAAGCCACAAATATTGATTTAGATTACTACAGTAATATAGAAAATAGGATTTCCAAAGGCGAAGCAATAACTGAGAATGAAGCTGAAGAATTTTTGCGTACTATTATTTTTCTTACTAGAGAAAAGATAAATCCATCATTAGATAATTATGATTTTAAATGTGATTTAGCACAAAGCATTTTAGGTGATTACTTAGAAAGAATAAATTGCCCCACCAAGCATTGTTCCACATTAAAAGCCGTTCTTCCAACTGTAGTAGGTCATAATTTTTCTGTCGCAACATTGAATGTAGAGGGAGAAGAGAAATCTTATTTATTAGATGCTACGTATATTCAATTTTTTAAACAAGACCAATGTCGTAAAGATAAATACCTTTTGAATCCAGCCAATCAACAGCAAATAATATTAACACCAGATCCAGGGTATTTTATAAAGGAAGAGGATCAAGATGCTGCCGACTTCCTATTACGATATGGTTACATTGAACTTACACCGGAATATGCGAAAATGTATGGTGATAGTTTTTATAACACCAAAACAGGTTTTGATCCCCATCCACTTAACTACAAAGAACTCCCAGGTTCTATGTATTTAAAAATGTTTTCTAAAGGTGAAGAACAACTATCTCAAAGTCATGAAAAACTAGCTATTGCTAATAAAAATCTCATCCCTTTTTCAGAACAAAAAAGAACTAATTCCAGATTAGCATAGACCGTCGTTTGACAAAAGACTAAAAGTATGTTATAATATGCTTGCATTGATGAGGAAAAGTAACTTTAATGTCTATAACAGTGAGTTGGGTATAGTGTGAACCAATTATAAACTTATTGTGAAAGAACACCTCGGAGCAAACTACCGAAAAGATAAATTCTTAGTAGACTAGTTCGGAAAAAAAGCAATCCGTTATCATATTGCTATGCTTGTTAGAGCAGAAAAAGAGATTACTAAAAAAGTTTAAAATAACTTTAGTAATAAATTAAGGTGGCACCGCGGATACCCGTATTCGTCCTTATTGTAGGATGATACGGGTATTTTTATTTATAATAAAGGAGGTGACACAATGAGTAAATTTTTTAAAGAAGAATTGAAAAAAGAATATCCATTAAGTGAGTTTTTAGTAAAAGAACCAGAAGAATTTAAAGGTTGTATCTTTACTGAGGAAGCAAGACAATGTAGAACAAAATATATAAAAGAAATATTAGGTGATATTTCTTTAGATGCAGATACCTATAAATTATTTATAACTCAATTTCAATGTTTTGGTGGAAGATATGACGTAAGAACTAGTAAAGAAACGATTAAAGGAATATATGATATTTCTAAAAGATATCCCCAGTTAACAGCCGCCGCACTTGACGAAATTTGGTTTACCTATATAAAAGATTTATTTGAGGAATATGCTTTAGTAGACATGTTAGAAAAATATATTAGCATTCATGGACAAACAGATGATGCCATAGTAGCTTACCTAGACTTTGTTGCAAGAAAAGCTAAGGAATTTGATGCACCATTTAAAGAAACTGCTAAAGAATTAGACAAATATAAGGAAGAATATGGAGAACGGTTTATTACACATCTACAACATCTAATGCAAAGTCGTCATATACCTTTAGAACAAGTAGTAGACTTGCTTCCAAGTCCTGAACTAATAAAAAAAGATCAAGAACAATTAGGTGAAATTTCTAGAGCAACTAGAATTTATATGGATGTATGTCCACCTATAAGTCAACAGATGACAGACACATTAGCTGCTGGTGAATCATTAGATTGTTATCTTGAACAACCGTTATATATCATTAATGGAACAAGAAATATTACAGCTAGCTTTACTAAGCAAGAATTTCTAGATAGTGTTGAAAAACAAAGAGAAATTCGTAAAGTAACTAAACCAAAACAAATAAAGAAAATATAAGGAAGTGATGAGTATGACAGATGGTAATAACAACAATAACAAATTATCATAAAATAGATTCTAAATATTTCATTTTAAATCTATTTTATGAAAGTAATAAAATAGATATTTCCTACAAATATCTTAATTAAATAATATTGAATATCAAAAAAAATTAAGAAAGAAGGAATAGAAAATGAAAAAAGAATTAACTTATTTAGAAACAATAACAATGATTGCTGAAACAAAAAAATATTTTGAAAGTCAAATTGAAACAAGACTAAGTCTAACCAAGGTTCCTAGTCCACTGTTTGTAAAAACATCATCCGGTTTACAAGATAGTTTAACTGGCGTAGAAAAAGCCGTTGGCTTTAGTAAAGGAAAAGAACGTTTTGAGATAGTGCACTCTTTAGCTAAATGGAAGCGAGAGGCCTTAGGAAAATATCAGTTTCCTCTTCATACTGGTTTATATACTGATATGAAAGCTATTAGAAAAGATGAATATGTTGACGAAATACATTCACTATATGTAGAACAATGGGACTGGGAAAAAGTAATTTCTAAAGAAGATCGAACTATCGAATATTTAAAAGAAACCGTTAAATCCATATATAAAGCCATTAGGCAAACAGCGGTTTATTTAAAACAGAAATATCGTTTTTTATCGTTAGATCTACCTAAAACAATTTATTTTATAACATCTCAAGAACTAGAAGACTTATATCCGGATAAGACTCCTAAAGAAAGAGAAGATTTAATTACAAAAGATAAGAAGGCTGTTTTCATTATTGGTATAGGAGATAAACTTAAATCAGGAATAGTTCATGATTTACGCAGTCCTGATTATGACGATTGGTCCCTAGATGGAGATTTACTTGTTTATGATAAAACTATAGAAAAAGCTATTGAATTATCATCAATGGGTATAAGAGTAGATAAAGAAGCACTCTTAAAACAATTAGAAAAAACATCTTCTCTTGAAAAGCTATCACTTCCATATCATCAAAAAATTATTGAAGAGCAGCTTCCTTATACCATTGGTGGAGGGATAGGACAGTCACGAATATTAATGCTTTTATTAGAAAAAAAACATATTGCCGAAGTTCAGGCGTCTAGTTGGGAAGAAAAAACCTACCGAGATTTAGAAGATTTAAAGCTTTTATAATATTAATAGCAATTAAAGAAAGTAGAAATAGAAAACTTATAGTTTACAAATTTCCTTTCTTTTATTTTGGCAAAAATAGACAAAATTCGACAAAATTAATAGATTTTTTAAAGAAAATAATTTATAATAAATTATGTAGAATATAAGATAGCCAAAATATATGAGTCCCTCTCATATGGTAGTAAGTTCTGCAGTAGTGTATTGATTACACAGTGAAATTTAAAGTGGAGGAGGTGAAAACATGAAAAAGAAAAATACTTTTTTAGGAGTAGCACTATTAATAGCTGTTTTAGCAGTCGGTATAGCTTTTGCTGCTACTACACAAACATTAAAAATATCAGGTACGGCAAGTGGGGTAGAATCTCCTGAAAACTTCAATGTTGTTTTTGCAACTGCTACACCAGGTGATTCATTTGGTGATGGAGCAGATGGAGTTACTGTAGAGATTGATACAGTTAATGACTCTACTTCTAGAAGCGCTAAGATGACAGTTACAGGTTTAAAAACAGTTGGTGATCAAAAAATGGCAACATTTACTGTTAGAAATGACAGTGCTGAAGGTGTAGCTGCCAAATTTAATAGTGCCAATTTTGTAATTGAAACAGCAGATGGTCAAGAATTCACATCTGATTATTTCACAATTACAACTGACCTAGTTGAAGGTGAGCAAACTTTAAATCCTGGAGAAACTTTAGAATTCACAGTTTATGTTGAATTATCTAAAGCTATAGTTGGCGAAGATACTCATACTGAACAATTCTTCATTAGTTTAAAGGATTTCACTTCAGCAGCAGTTGAATAATTATTTGATAGAATTAGGTAATGAAAAGTAGGGGAATGATAAGATGAAAAAAGATAAACTAAAACTTTATTTTACCGAAATATTATTATTTTCTTGCTTCCTCATTACCATTATTGTGTCAAATAAAATGACCTATACCACCTCAGCAATCATTTTGACAGTTTCTATGCTTATAGTAAAATCTTTACTAAAAAAGAAAAATACAAAATCTTTATATCAAAAACAAGTTTTCTATTTAATGTTTGGCTTTGCTATAATCTATTTAGCCCTTTTCTTTTTTATAGGAATTTTAAAAAATGATTTTCTACGCCAGCCAGTGACATTTGAATTTAAGACACTATATCGCTTTATTATTCCAATTTCTATTTCAATTATTACTTCGGAAATAATGCGTAGCATTTTACTTTCTCAAGAAGGAACCATTAGAATTAAGAATTTTCAAGGCGATATTTCCAAGGTTTTAACATTTGTTAACATGGTTTTAATAGATGTTCTAATTTATATTGGGGTTTATGATTTAACTAGTTATGAACAATTTTCTGCCGCCCTAGGTATTGTCATTTTTGCTTCTATATCATGTAATTTGTTTTATAATTACACGTCCAAAAGATATGGCATGTTTGGTATAATTGTTTATCGTATGATTACCATTCTCTATACGTACATTATTCCAATTACTCCTAATATTCACATATATTTAAAGTCATTCTTTAGAATGGTTTATCCATATTTTTTATATTTGATTTTAGAGAAAACTTTTTCTAAGACAGATTTTGTTGTATCTTACACAACTCGTAGACGTAATTTTATAGAAATAACAGCTATAGTTATTACCATGACATTTATAACTATGTTAGTATCATGTGAATTTAAATATGGACTGTTAGTAGTTGGATCGAAAAGTATGACTGGAACTATCAATATGGGAGATGCCATAATTTTTGAACAATACAAAAAACAGCCAATAAGAAATGGACAGATAATAATATTTAAAAGTGATGGTTTACAATACGTTCACCGTGTAATTGATATCAAGGATATTAATGGTGAAATAAGATATTACACCAAAGGTGATGCCAATGAAAAAGAAGATAAAGGCTATATCACAAAAAAAGATATTGTTGGACTAACAAAACTAAGAATTGTTGGCATCGGTTGGCCAAGCTTATGGTTTAGAGATTTATTCAAGAAATAATAGAGAGGTAAAGGTATGAAGAAGAGTCAGGTTAATGCAATTTTAATTAATCAAGCTAAAAAAAGACAAGTCATCTTAGCATTATTAGGTACAATAATTCTATGTTTTCTTTTTGCAACCATCTTTTTCTTTACCTATTTAAACCGAAATCAAAATTATTATATTAAATATAATGAAAGTAGTTATATAAACTACCAAGTCCTTCTAAAAGAAAATGAGTTTTTCGATACTAAATATTTAACTGAAAATAAGCAATACATAGCTAGTTTAATAAATTATATAACAGCTAATTTTAAATACAATTTGTCACTAGATGAGGAAAATGTTTTATATCAATATACTTATCGTATTGAAGCAGAGGTCGATGTTAAGCAAACCAATACCGGAAATTCCCTATATAATACTAAAACTATTTTAAAGAAAGAAACTAAGAAAACAACAAAAAAAGCTGTAGAAATAAACGAAAAAATAGATATAGATTATAATAAATATAATGAATTAATTAAAAGATTTGTTAATATTTATTCGCTTGATGATACAACTAGCACCTTAAATATTAATATGTATGTTAATGTTCAAGGAAAGCATAATGATTTTGAGACCGACGATAAAAAAACATCTGTAATAACCTTATCAATCCCTTTAACTACCAAAACAGTTGCCATTGATTTAAGTAATAATTTAGTAAATTCAGATGATAATCTTCTAAAATATAAGCCAACGTTTGATATTAGTTGGATTTACTTAGTTTTTACCATCTCACTTGCCTTAACAGGATCAATCACTAGTATTTATACTATTCATTATGAAATAAAGACAAGAACTGCCGAAAATATTTATGAAAAAGAATTAAAGAAAATTTTAAATAATTATAGTTCCTATATTCAAACATTAAATAGTGATTTTGATTTTAGCGACTACCAGCCATTAAGACTAGATAGTTTTAATGATATGTTAGAAATAAGAGATACTATTCATCAGCCTATTCTAATGCGTGAGAAGTATGATAAATCGGGAGCCTATTTCTTAATACCTAGTAGTACTAAAATATTATATGTGTATAGACTAAAAGTAAGTGATATTGAAAAAGAGCTTCAAAAGAAATCTGGACTAGAAGAGTTATAGAATTTCTTCCAAGCTCTTTTTTTAGAGAGGAGAATTCCATGAAACAGCAATTAAAAAAGAAATTACCAGCTATGTATAATAAAGCATACCCACTGTTATTAATAATTTCCACTTTTATGATGAGTATAGCATATGCCTCTGTTAATGGTACCGATCTTAATATAGCCACTAATATTACTGGTATAAAAGAAGAAGCTGTAGTCATAAGCGAAATAACTGAAATTTCCTCAACTAATGCTAAACTAGAAGTAAAAAGTACCAATGGAACAATTATCAATACTCACGTTTTACTTTCCACTAAAAATATTGCTACAGAGGTAACATATTCTTTCACAATTTATAATAATACTGACCACGATTATTATTTTGAAGATATTCTCTGTGATACGGAAACCACGGAATTTTATAGTAATCCCAATATTATTTACCAAGCTACCGCTCCCGCCCCAGGAACAGTTTTACCATCTAATAGGAGTACAACTATTACTTTAACCTTTTCCTATAAAGATGGTGCAACTCCAAATGATACTATTAATGAATTAGATGCTATTATTAATTTTAAATTTGAACCACTTAGTACTTTAATTAAAAACATAGAAACGACCCTTGTTGCTTCTAGTCAAACATTAGTGGAACTAGATAGTTCACTTAATTATCAAGTTACTGTAAAGAATAATAATCAAGTTCCTATTTATTATGACATCGTAAATCCAGCAATAGAAGAGTTAACGGCTAATAGCAATCAATATAATCTTTTACTTGAAGCAGGCGCTACCAAAACAACTTCAATAACAGTTTCAACTATTCCAGACTATTTCTATAAAGGCCAAGTAATACCATACACAGTAAATATTAATATGGGTGGTGGATCAACAACAAACATAGCTATGCATACATTAAATATCACAACTCCTGGTAGTCCAATGGCTAGATATCTAGCCGAATATGAATTAGATAAAACGGTTCCTCAATTTACTGAAAATATAACAACAACTGATAAATCAGGTTTATTTACAACTACTATTTCCTCAGCTAGTGCTAAATATTTTCGAGGTCTAGTCTCAAACAATTATGTTACTTTTGCTAACCAAACATGGCGTATTATAAGACTAAATGCTGATGGTACAACAAGATTGGTTTTAGATTCTGCCTTAACCGATATTGCCTTTTCAAATAAAGGAAAATTAGACTATACTAATAGTATTTTAAAACAGCAACTTGACACATGGTATACATCTAATTTAAACAATTACACAAAATATATCAATCCTAATATTTTGTTTATTCATGATAATGTTAAAGGAAGCGGTAAAGGCAATACTTATCAACCATGGACTAGATTGACTGATTCTAATCCCAACATTGATACATCTAGTTTTGACAGTACATATTTATATAGTATTAGTACAAATCCTTTAGGAAATGGCAATCTAACTTATCCCATAGGAACTTTAACAGTTGATGAGTTAATGCTAGCAGGAGCAACTAATTCTGAAACAATAGGGAATACAATGTTCTTTTTAGCTGATAATCTTGAAACAACAACTAATTTTTGGACACTTTCTCCAGCCAGTAATAGTGAAATAATTTCCTTTCAAACAGAATCAGGTTTTTCAAAAGCATCTGTTAAAGCAGTTGGTCAGTTAAAACCTGTTATTGAATTAACTGCTGACACATTATTTAAAGGTACCGGTACTAAAGACAATCCTTATGTAATTACAAATTAAAATATTTTTAAATGTAAACTAATATCAGGCTAATAAAGTAAAAAAAACTATGCTAAAATTAAAATAGGTGATAATATGACAAAAGAAGAATTTTCCTATAAATCAGCGGATCAATTAACTAATATTCATGCTATCAAATGGATTCCAGACCAAGAAATAAATGCTATTCTTCAGATATCTCATGGTGTTACAGAACATATAGATCGTTATAATGAATTAGCAGAATTTCTAACCTCCAAAGGGATATTAGTTGTTGGAAATGACCACCTAGGGCATGGAAAGAGCCTAGGCAAAGAAATGTACTTTGGTGGACCAGGTAGTTGGGATTATATTGTCCAAGATATCGAGCGTTGTAGGCAATTAATTATAAATGACTATCCAGATGTTCCATATTTCATGTTAGGCTTTTCTCTTGGTTCGTTTGCTTTAAGGACACATCTAATTGATTATCCAAAAGATTTATCTGGCGCTATAATTGTTGGGACTGGCTATACCTCGCCACTAGAAATATTTCTTGCTAAATTGGTTGTTAAAAGTGAGGAAAGAAAATATGGTGCCGAAAATACCACTCCCAAAATAAAGGAACTTACTTTTGGCACCTATAACAAACTATTTCCAAATCCAAAAACTGATTACGATTGGCTATCACTTAGTGAAGAAAACTTAGCCGATTATACTGCTGATCCATTAAGAGGAGAAGCCATGACAGTTGGTTTATTTAGAGAACTTTTAGATGGGATGAATTATACAGGAAAATTTAAAAATATAAAGAAAATGAATCAAAATATTCCAATACTATTATTATCCGGCGCTAAGGATCCTGTTGGTAACCAAACTAAGGGCGTAAAAAAAGTAGCTCAGCTCTTTAGAAAAAATTCCCAAAGTGACGTTACCGTAAAGTTTTATGAAGATCTTCGTCATGACGTTCTGCACGAAAATTCAAAGTTAGAAATATATAATTACCTCTTGGACTGGATTAATAATCATATTATTGAAACAATTTAAAAAGACTTGAATGCTTAAAAGAAATGTGATACCATTAATATGGTGATACGGATGATAAAGCAAAAGAAGAAAATTAATCTATGTATCGATTCATTTATTTTTCTAGGTGCTTTGTCTTCTTTAAATATTATAAGAAAACATCAATAGCTAATGCTATTGGTGTTTTTTTATAATTATCATCATAAGTATTGAAGGAGGAGTATTATGAAAGAAAACACAACTTTGTTATATGACACAAATGAAAAACCAACCCCAGGCAAGTGGTTTATATTAGCTATACAACACGTTTTTGCTATGTTTGGGGCAACAATTTTAGTTCCACTTTTAGTTAATGAAGCTGCCGGAACGACTGTACTTACAATTCCCATGGCATTAGTTGCTAGTGGAATTGGTACACTAATTTATATTTTATGTACGAAAGGAAAATCACCAGTTTATTTAGGAAGTTCATTTGCTTATATTACCCCAATTGCAGTTGCTTTTGCTAAAGATGGAGTAAGTGGTTTTACTACCGGCATAATTGCAGTTGGACTAATTTATGTATTATTTGCTTTTCTAATTAAACTATTTGGAAAAAACTGGGTTGATAAATTATTACCACCAATTGTTATTGGTCCAATGATTATGATAATTGGTCTTTCTTTAGCCCCAAGTGCGGTTGAGCAATTAGGCTTAACTTCAGGAAGTATTGAATGGAAAAGTCTTGTTGTTGGACTTGTGGCTTTCTTAGTAACCGCCATTACAGCTGTAGGGGCCAAGGGTTTCTTTAAAGTAATCCCATTCTTAATTGGTATTGTTTCTGGTTATTTAGTAGCTATCTGCCTAGGAATGGTTGATTTTACTGCGGTAGCTGAAGCTTCATTTTTTGAATTACCTAAATTTCTATTATCAGGAAGAGATTATACTTTTAGCCTAGTAGGATTGTTAACAATTGCTCCAATTGCCGTAGTAACAATTGCCGAACATATTGGAGATCATATGGCTTTAAGCGCAATAATTAATAAAGATTTAATCAAAGACCCTGGCCTAGAAAGAACACTTTTAGGCGATGGTTTAGCAACTAGTGTAGCTGGTCTTCTTGGTGCCCCTGCTAATACAACTTATGGAGAAAACACTAGTGTTGTTGGAATGACAAAAGTAGCTTCAGTTTGGGTTATTGGTCTTGCCGCTATTATTGCTATCTGCATCGGCTTCCTTGGTAAATTATCGGCAATATTTACAACGATCCCTAATGCTGTTTTGGGTGGAGTATCCTTACTATTATATGGCTTTATTGCTGTTAATGGATTAAAAGTCTTAGTCAAAAATCAAATTAATTTTGAAAACACTCGTAATGTAATTGTTGCTTCCACAATGTTAGTTCTAGGTTTAGGTGGTGCGATTCTTACTTTCCAAAGTGGAGATATTTCCGTATCATTTACTGGAATGAGTCTAGCTGCCATAGTAGGAATTATCTTAAATCTTACTTTACCAAAAGGCGAAGAAGAAAGATGTGAAGAATCCGCTTTAGCCGAACCAATAGTTGCTGTCGTAACCAAAGAAAAGAGTCAACAGAAAAACAAATCAACCTCTAAGAAAAAAACTTCCCCAAAAAAGAAAAACTAAAATCACTAAAACTAAATCATTATGATTTAGTTTTTTTATCAAAAAAACATCTAATTAATGGAAAGTATGATACAATAAAATATATTAAAAACCAATTACTTTAAAGACCACTTTTCAATTAAGAATGGTGATAAAGACAAGGTTATAAAAATTATCAGAATAGAGGTTAAAAAATGACGAAGAAAAAGATTGTAGTACTAATTCCCGCATTAAATCCCAATGCGGATTTAATAGATTACATAAAAGAACTAGCAACTGCTAAGAAAAATATTGATGTTATTGTAGTTAACGATGGTAGTAAAAAAGAACTTGATTATATATTTGAGGAACTTGCTAAAATAAAATCATGTATAGTTCTAAAGCATGCCATCAATCTTGGTAAAGGAAGAGCTCTTAAGACCGGTTTTAATTATTTTTTAAATAACTACACTGAAAAAGAAACTCTAGGTATCATAACAGCTGATTCAGATGGACAGCATGCTATTAAAGATATTATTGAAATAGGTGAACAACTAAATACAGCTAATCAAGAATGCTTAATATTAGGAACTAGAGATTTCAATGAAGAACATGTTCCTTTCAAAAGTCGAAAAGGTAATAAAATCACAACCTTTATCTTTAAATTATTATATGGTAAAAAGATAAATGATACTCAAACCGGTCTAAGAGGACTTACTTATTCCTTTGTTAAAGATTGTTTATCCTTAGATGGTGAAAGGTTTGAATATGAAATTAACATGTTAATAGAAGCTGTTAGAAAAAATATAAGTATTGTTGAACATACTATAGAAACTATATATTTTGATAATAATAGTGAAACCCATTTTAATCCTATAAAAGATTCAATTAAAATATATAAGGTGATGTTTGGTAAGTTTTTTAAATATATTTTATCAAGTCTAGCCTCAGCCATAATTGACATTCTACTATTCACATTAATTTTTACCTTATCATATCATAATATAAATAAAGAAATTTCCATTGTATTAAGTACTATTCTAGCAAGAATATTCTCATCACTATTTAATTATACAGTCAATAAAAATGTTGTATTTAATGATGCAAAAGGGAAAATAACCATTATAAAATATTATATACTTTGTTTCTTTCAAACAATTATGTCTTGGGCATTAGTTAATTCAATCTTTTTAATTGCCCACGAACATATTCATCCTAGTATTATCAAAATTGTCGTTGATACTATTTTATTTCTAATTAGTTTCCAAATCCAACAACATTGGGTATTTAGAAAGGAAAAGAAATAATATGCTTAATATTTTATTTCCACTCCTTGTTATATCAAGTGGAAGTCTCCTAGGAAGTATTAAAGATAGAAAGTATGAAGAAGTATTACCTATCACAATAATGGCAATTATATTAATAGAATATATTTTCTATATCTTTAACATTTTAAAGATAGGATTATATCTAATTTGGCTCATAGCATTTATAATTTATATCTATTTTATATACCATATCATAAAATATAAAAGTAAACGACAAAGTATTAGAAAAAATCTCTTAACTCCAGGTTCTTTAGTTTTTATCTTATCTTATTTTATAATTTTCTTTCTTACTAATAATTCCGAGGTACTGTTATGGGATGAATTAAGACTTTGGGGTGCTTACCCTAAAATTTTATATTATAGTGATACGCTACAATTAGGTGCTAATTCCCAAGTTATGGACATAATGCAATCATATAATCCGGGAATGCCTTTATTTCAATATTTCTTCTTAAAGACGGCTGGCATTTTCAAAGAATCTTATTTATATTTAGCTTACTCCTTACTTGGATTGTCGCTATTGTTACCTATAACCAAAAAATTAACCTGGAAGAAATTAGCCATAGTTCCTATAATTATTTTCTGTTTAATATTTATTCCATTAATATGTGCCAATAGTTATCATGACTCTATGATTTATTATTTAACTTTATTCATTGAGCCTATTTTAGGAATTACCTTCGGTGTAGCTCTATATTTTACAACACAAAATATTCTTTCAAAAAAATCCGACTATCTATTATTTCTATTAACTTTAGGGACATTAACATTATTAAAAGATACTGGTATTTTATTTGCTAGTACTGCTTATATTTCCTTTTTCTTAAATGAAATGCTAATTCACAAAGAGTATAAGAAAAATAAACAAAGAACTCTTTTAAAACTATTATTACCAATCTTATTAATGATATCGATCTTTATTAGTTGGAAACTAGTTCAAAATATTTATAATACTGATAATATGTATACTGACGCTATGGACAAAACAAGTATTATTTCTGTATTAACTAATCCTACTGAGAATGAAAAAAATATAATTAATACTTTTAAAGAAGAAACATTTAACAGGCCATTGCTTAACTCTAATTTTACTGATATTGGTAATTATACAAACTTTATTAATTTAATTATTCTAAGCATAATAATCCTAAGTATTTACATTATTATAAATAAAAACAGAAAGCCACTAATCATTTCTGCTATAGTCTTTTATTCTGGTAGCTTAATATATTACCTTGGAACATTTGTTGTTTATTTGATAAGTATTAAAACGGTTGCCTCTTTTCCTCGATACATGTCAGTCATCTTTACGGCTTACACAATTTTTATGTTTTTACTAATAGTAAATGAATTATTATCGAATCAAAAAGACCACAAAATAATATCATTCACTATGATAAGTATAGTTCTTGTAATAATGTTATTTCCATTCCAGTTTTCTAAAACATTAAAAAATAATTATTTATACCAAGTAAACGAAATCTCGGAACAGTATTCTAATAATATAAAAGAACACCTTCAAGCTAAAGAAAAAATAGCCTTAGTTTTTACAAAAGATTATAAAGATAATTTTGCTTATATAATTTATCAGCACCAAATATATATGGACTTAATTGATGAAGGATTTACATTTCTAGATTGTCTATTTTTAGATGAAGATATTTATGAAAAATTAGAAGACTATAATTATGCTTATGTCATTAAGATTAATGATAGTGATTCCAAAGTATTTAATTCTATTCTAAACGAGTCCATAACTGACTCATCATTATTTAGAATAGTTGATAAAGCCGAAATTAAATTAGATAAGATTTAATAATTAAATCTTATTTTTTTTATTAAAAAACATAATTCTTTACATATACATCATTTTATGTTATAATATGAACCAAAAAAAGGGGAGAGGAAATAAAAATGGAAAATAGAAAGAAAACAGAGGAAAAGATTGATAGTTTTTTTAAAGCAGCAATTGCTTACTATGGTAAGGAAATAGCTTTGGATTCTAATCAATACTTTGAAATTGATCAAATAGTAGATCGAGAATACACTAAGCCAAGATTTCAAATTCAATATGGCCATCCACAATCAGGAAGCGTGTTTTTAAAATTTGAACTTGATTCTCCAAATAACTCAGTAGCATTAACAGATATTTCTATTAATGCACCAAGAAAAGGAGAACCAATCTATATGGCAACCTTTGCACCAGAATATCAACCACTAGAAGAATTGAGCATTCGATTTGATTTTGGAATGGATATGAACACAGAGGAACATAATACAATTACTTCAATCATGGACAATCCTAATGCTTTAAGAATTTTAACTGCTGCTACAACGGACTTAGAAAGAGCCGAGGTGTTAGGAGAATGTCGTTTAGCCGTGCCAATGGATAGTGTTCTTATTCCTTGTACATCAGCTACTAAAAAAAGAAGAATTAATTCTAGCGAAAGTACTAAATAAAAAACTAAATCATATGATTTAGTTTCAGACTGTTGACAAATAAAAATTTGTTAATAGTCTTTTATTTTTTTATGAAA
>X371_Linnaeus_Two_toed_Sloth__coassemble_971_pt1 | contig 22471 bp, 18 predicted proteins | sample X371_Linnaeus_Two_toed_Sloth__metabat2_low_PE_006 | metagenome-assembled genome bin X371_Linnaeus_Two_toed_Sloth
ATAACAAATCTGAATTTCATAAGAATTTGATTATTGCTAGAATTCCAATGCTAATTGAAGATAAAAATTTAATAGAGAAATTTCAAACTATTTTAAAATCTAATCCATTAAAAATTGCATATGCTGATCTTGTTGGAACACATTCAACTCCTCGTAAAGATTCTCCATGTAATGCTATTATACAAGCTTCTGTTTGTGGACAAGTAAAACCATATTTAAGTGACTGGGCTTCCGATAGTTTTTTAAGATGGGCACATTTGTGTGGATTTATAAAATACAATGGAGAAGATGACACATTTGAAATTACTGAAGACGGATTAGAGTATTCGCATACTGAAAATAATTCTGATGAAGAAAAAGAATGTTTATTAAATGCAATTTTAAAATATCCACCTGTTTCTAGAATATTACAACTTTTATCAAATGGAGAACATTTATCAAAATTTGAAATTGGTAGTCAATTAGGCTTTGTAGGAGATGAAGGTTTTACTTCATTACCTCAAAATATTTTATTAACTTCTCTTGCTATGACAGATGATTTACAAGAAAAAAACAAAATGAGATCTGATTGGGATGGCTCATCTGATAAATACGCTAGACAAATATGTAAATGGCTTCAAAAATTAGGATTAGTAAGACAAGTTGAAAAAGAATATAAAGTTATAATTGGAAATAAAGAGTATATAGAAAAATTAGGACAAGCTTATATGATTACACCAGAAGGGTTAAAAGCTTATAGAAAATTACAAGGCATTAACAAAGTTTCAAAGGTATCAAAAAATGTATTTTGGGAAATGTTATGTCCTAAGGCAACAGATAGATATTATATAAGAAATAGACGTGCATATTTAATAAAGTTTTTATCAGATTCTAATTCTGCACTTTCCTTAACAAAATTACAAGCAAAATTAAAAGAAGTAGAATTTGAAGAATCTATTGAGACAATTAGAGATGATTTGATTGGTTTGCAAAATATAGGATTATTTATTAAAGAATCTAGTAGTGGTTTTACATTAAATGATGATATTCAAAATTTAGTTATCCCTATTAACTCTATTGGAAATGGTAAAAGTGATACATTGAGATTAAAAGACTTTTGTAGAGATCTTCTTGAAAATGTATCACACAGCTATCTTAATTTAATTGATTTAGCTTATGATCCAAAATCAAATAGACAATTTGAAATGGAAGTTGTTGACTTATTTGTTTCAGAATGTGGTTATAAAGGACTTCATTTAGGTGGTGGGAGAAAACCTGATGGGATAATCTATACCGAAAATTTAAAAGAAAATTATGGAACTATTATTGATACTAAAGCATATTCTAAGGGATATTCATTACCAATTTCACAGGCTGATGAAATGAGACGATATGTAGAAGAAAACAATAAAAGAGATGTAAAAATTAATCCGAATAAATGGTGGAATAATTTCCCAGACTTATTAAATAAATTTAGTTTCTTGTTTGTATCAAGTGAATTTAATGGTCAGTTTGAAGAAAAATTAGAAAATGTTGCTCAATCTACTAAAATTAATGGTGGTGCTTTAAATGTAGTAAACTTATTAATTCTTGCTGAAAATATAAAATCTAATTTCATGGATATGGAACAAGTTTATAACTTAATTACTCAAAACTCGGAGATAAAATTAATTGATGCATAATCAAAAAAAGACGATTCCAGGTTATCTATACCTAGAATTGTCTTTTTCTTTTTGTATATCTTTATCAAAATTATTAAGATTATTTTGTATGGATTCAGCTCTTTCTTTAATATCTTTACAATATTTATCATACTTACGAAGTTCTTTAATGGTTGGTTGTATATTATTTATTTCAGCAAGTATTTCAGATTTATCTTTTTCAGTCTTTGCTCTACGATATCGTTTCCAAAGAATTTCTCTTTTACCCATGAGATTTTTATATTCTTCATAGTTTGTTTTAGCAAAGTTATCTAAATCTTCTTTAGATTCAATTTTATTAGTAGCCATAAATCTTACTTGTTCTGAATATTCATTTAGTTTTTTAACTTCTTTTCTAATGGAATAAGGTAAATATTGTTTAGGATATTTCTGTGGGAAAACTTTTAATAAATAACAATAATATAAATATAATCCATAAATACCTTTATGGTGTTTATTAGTTCTAGAATATTCTTTAAAGATTGTTCTTTGTGGTATAGGTTTAAATACAATTTGTCTAGATAAAGACAATCGTTTATTTATATTTTCTATTGAGTAATCATTACCAAATGCTTTTTCCATTCTAACTTTATCATAGCTATCTTTATAAATTGTTAATATATCATTACAATAATAAATTTGATAATTTAATTTTTTTAGTCGCTCGATAACTTGTTTAAGGGTAACAGAATAGCTTATAACATTATCTAAATCTTCTTTTAGAATCTTATAATAATCATCATTTAATACTTTGTATTTATAAGTATTCCTGTAAGAAATATCTTCATCAAGAACACTTAATCCATATTCTGCACATATTGAATCTGATATTTGCCTTAGCTTCGCTAAATTAGCACGATCGTTATTATATTTTTTACCTGTTCTATATGAAACAGAATTAATTATGAAATGGTTGTGTATATGATTAGTATTTTGATGAGTAGCAACAACCACTTCATAATCTTTAAACATTTCTTCTGCAAACTTAACTCCAATCTCGTGAGCAATATCTGCAGTTACTTCTCCTTCTTTAAAGGATTGATATCCATGAAAAGCAAGAACGCTATTGGTTTTTCTATATTGTTCTTTGGTAAATTTCATATCACCATAAGGATCATATTCAGAACAATTAATACAACTTACGTATTCCGATTTTTCATTTTTAAAGTTATAATCTTTATTATTATAAGATTCTAGATAATTATAATCGTCTTTACCATAATCATTGTTAATTGTTTTTTCGGGATTGATGATATAATTTATAGACTGTTTCAAATTATTTTTTATACTCCAAATTGATGTTGTCGCCATTAATAAGGTTTAGCCTTTCTAAATAGTTGATTTTTGTGGTGGGAGTAAAAATCCGTTGCTTGCTTATAGACAACATCAAACATATATTAACTCCTTTAATATAATTTCTTCAGCTATATTTTTATAATTATTCATCAATTTTACCCATTCAAGTTGATTGATTTCTTTATTTTTTTCAGCTAGTCTTTCATCATTTTTTATATAATTATTCATTAAAGTTTTTAATCTTTCTTCACATTCATTACTTACTGAAAGAAGATGTTTAGTTAATTCATTTCTCATCAGTAAAGTAGTATATAGTCCTTTTTTATTCTCTTTAATATAATTTAATCTTAGTAATCCATACTTACCAATTTGCTTATAATTCTCATCTTCTAATGTCAAATTAGGTAATAAATAATCTCCGCTTTTTATATATTCAATATTCATAATTTAATTATTTCCTTTCTTGTTTTTAATATCTTTTGTTAGTTTAATTTTTAAAAATTTCTCAAATGCTTCTAAAATTTTATCATTTACTGATGGAGCATTATTATCATAAACACATATGACTAATTCTTTTTTATCTTTTTTCATAATAATCCTTTCTAAAATTGATTAGTTTTATAACTTATTATTCCATATTTATCCATAACATCTTCTTTTTGTATAGGAAATGATGGAGTATTTCTAAGAGCAACAAATCTAATTATTTTTTCATTTTTCTTTGGTTGATATTCATAAACAATATTATCAGTAGTGCTATCTTCACTTTGATACATTTCATAAAATGATGTTTCAAAATAACTATTCATTTTAGTAAGATACTTATCTAGTTGTTCATCATTCATAACACCACCAGTTATATATTCTTCTTTACCACCAATATCAACAGGTATTGCCACATCAAAAATACCTGCATTATAGAATTTCAATAATTGTTTTATAAGTCCGCTTCTAAAATTGATTTTTTCAAGTAATAAATTTCCTTTATTATCTTTTTTTAGTTCAATGGTATCAATAAATTTAGCAATAAATTCTTGTTTTTCTTCTTTACTCATACCATTCCATTTTGATTTTAATAGACCATTTAATGTGTCTAGTCGTATCATTTTTTCTCTTTCTAAATCTCTTTCTGCAAGTAGTTCGTGTGGAGAGTAGTTAAAAGTTTCTAAATTAATTAGTTGTAGTTTTTGAGTTTCTAGGTTAGCAAGTTTATCTTCAATTAATTTATAATCTGCTTCAAAATCATTTAATTTTACAATACCCTTGATATAGGCATCTTTAATTCTTGCTCGTTGATTTTCTAGTTCTTGTATTTCCTTATCTAATTTTTTAGTGTTAATATTACTATTTTTATCTTCTAAAATAGGTAAGAAAAACTTTTTAACAGCCATATCATATTCAAGTAAATCGTATATAAAGTTCTCTAATAATTGCTCTACATGAGCTTCATTGAAGTTAATATGACATTTCTCACAGGTATAATACATATAATTCCTTTTCTTGCCACCAGAACCTTTACACTTCATAATACGACCACATTTAGGACATTTAAGTCTTTGGAAGAAAGTATAAATTCTATCTCTTGTATAACTTCTTTGATTTCTTTCTTTTTGTCTTTGACATTCTTCCCATTTAGCACGAGATATAATTGGTTCAACAACATTCATATAAATAATAGGTTCTAAATTCGCTTTCTTACCAATCCTTTTATATTGCTCATAATCTCCCATATAGATTTTGTTATCAATTATCTTTTGAATAGTTGTATCTTTCCAACACTTATTAGGGTAAATATTATTTTCTTTAAAGTAGTTAGCAATTTGCTGAAAACTTTTACCTTCTAAATACATATCAAATATTTTTTCTACATAGGGACGAGTAGCATTATCAACAATCATTTTTTTATCTTCTGATTTAGTATAGCCAAATGGTCTTTGACCTGGAATATGACCCGACTTAATCGCTCCATTAAGTCCAAATTTGGTTCTTTCGGATACAATTTCAATTTCTAATTGTGATAATACAGTAAGCATTCTTACAAAGAATTTACCATTAGCAGTAGAAGTATTAACATCATCTCTATCGCATAGTAGGTAACAACCATATTGTTCTAGTAGTGTAATTAATTCTTCTAAGTCACGAACTGAACGAGTAATCCTATCTAATTTGTAAGCAACAATATAATTTATTTTGCCATCTTTCATATCTTGTAGCATTTGTTGAAATTGTGGTCTGTGTTCCATATCTTTTGCAGATACTCCAGCATCCTCATAAACTTTGTAAACTTCTAATTCCTTAAACTTACATAATGCTAATAACTTTTCCTTTTGTTCTCCAAGTGAAAATCCCTCTCTAGCTTGATCTTCCGTACTAACTCTAATATAAACTCCTGCAGTTTTCCTTTCATTATCCATAATTATCATTCTCCTTTCTTTTAGTAATGAAAGGCACCAAAAAAGGTGTCACATAACAAGACACCTTAACTAATATATTGATTATTTATACGACAAAAACAACCAATATTGTGGGAGTACATAAACTCACCTTAATTAATGCCTTGCTATGTATTCTGATAATTCAGATAGTGGGATTTTGTTATTTAAATTCCCTAAGTAAAAATGTTTCTGTTCATTAAAGAACAAGTATAGTTGGTTATCTATAATAACCTTATGTGGTTCTACATACGCTAAATTCGTATGCTCCACGATTCGTAAGTATCCTTCAATAATTTCATAGGATTTCTTACTAAATTTGCAAGACCATTCAATTTTGGCTTTGAGTTCATCACTCATATTGATTTTCTTCTTTATTATCTTAATCATATCACATCACACCTTTCTTTGCAATAACGCACAAAAAAATCAACTATTACTAGTTGATTTAATCATTAACGTCACATTGGTGCGACGATTTTACCTTATGGAGCGAATGAGGGGAATCGAACCCCCATCACAGCCTTGGCAAGGCCGTATTCTAACCATTGAACCACATTCGCAAAATGGAGGGGCCTACCGGATTTGAACCGGTGATCAGGGTGTTGCAGACCCACGCCTTACCACTTGGCTAAAGCCCCGAATTGCTTTACGTACTTATGATTTTACACTATTCATTTTGATTTGTCAATTGGTCTATATAATAAATTTATGATAATAATTCCATTTTAATTCTTTAAAAAATCAAAATAAAAACTTTAGTTGAATATGCTTTAATAGTGGTGATTATAATGCTGCCAAATATTAATCCTAAAATTTTTTCTTTGAGTGCAGTGGCTGTCGGTTATATTTTGCTTGATGATATGACTGCTAATGAACAAAATGCAGTTGGAAACTGGTTGATGCTTGTTGCCCAAGTTTTGTCTACTAATGCCTTTTATCGAGCCGTAATGCAGGAGAGAGGATTGGAGCCCAATGATTCAACAGAGACAGGTAGAAATAATGCGGACACTTTTCCAAATGGTAATAGTAATAGTGATGGTAATAGTAATCAGTCTGGCGATCGCGAAAGTACTATTTTAATGATGCAAAAGATGATTTATGCTTTACAACGAGAAGTTGATGAGATTAAAAGAAATATGTAATAGGTGTAATATAAAAATGCTTTTTCACAATAATTTCTTATTTTTGTCATAATTTGTTCATATTTAAGAAATATACTGTTTTGTGAAAGAGGGTAGTTTAATGGTTAATGAACAAAATAATATTAATAGATCACAGAAAACTAATAAGATTTTAATAATTTTAATTGTGGTCGGATGTGTTTTGACTTTAGTATTTGGGGGATTAGGAGCTTATTTTTTAAGTGATAAGTTAGGTCTTAATTTCGGAAAGAAAAATGTAGAACTTAAGTATACCGATGTTTCTAGTAATACAAGTACTGGTGATGGTGTTTATATGACTGATGTTTCTGATGTTGTTAGTAATGTAATGCCATCAATAGTATCAATCACTAGTAAGACACTTGTTTCTAGTGGTAGATTTGGACCAAGCTTTTTTGGAAGCAGTCAATATGCTGAAGGAGCTGGTTCTGGAATTATAATTGGAAAAAATGATGAAGAACTTTTAATTTTAACTAATAATCATGTCGTTGCTGATACTGATGAATTAAGTGTACAATTCATTAATGAAAAAAGTGTTGATGCTACGATTAAAGGTGGTTCATCTTCACGCGATGTAGCAGTAATTTCTGTTAAATTAGCTGATTTGGATAATGATACTTTAGAAGCTATTAAAATTGCGACTATGGGAGATAGTAGTAAGTTGAAAGTTGGTAATGGTGTTATTGCTATTGGTAATGCCCTTGGATATGGACAATCTGTTACTACAGGAGTTGTTAGTGCTATTAATCGTGAGGTTACAATTGATGGTATAACTAATAAAATGATTCAAATTGATGCAGCTATTAATGGTGGTAATAGTGGTGGAGCTTTGCTTAATAGTAAGGGAGAAGTTGTTGGTATTAATTCGGCTAAGTATTCATCTAGTGGAACTAGCGAAGCTAGTGTTGAAGGAATGGGTTTTGCAATTCCAATTAGTGATGTGGATGAATTAATTACTGATTTGATGAATGGAAAAACAACGGAAGATGATGAAGATAATGGTGTTTTGTTAGGAATAACGGGAAGTATGATTACAAGCCCAACGACTGGTTTTTATATTTCGGCAGTTGAAGATGATAGTGCAGCTATGAATGCTTCACTTCGGGTAGGAGATATTATTACTAATATTGAAGGCAGCGAAGTTAAGAGTGTTGAAACAATTAGTAATGTGTTAAAAAAATGCAAATCAGGAGATAAAATAAGTTTAACAATAGTTTATGAGAATGGACGAAGTTTTGCAGAACGAGAAGTAAAAGTTACTTTAAAATAAAAAGAGGTTTAATCCTCTTTTTCGTTTGTAACAGTTGTACCTATCTTTTCACCGGCAATTACTTTTTTTAGATTGTTTTTTTCATTTATATTGAAGACAATAATTGGAATATTATTGTCCATACAAAGGGAAGTAGCGGTAGTATCCATGACGTTAAGTTTTTGATTTAAAACATCAAGATAGGTTATTTTGGATATTTTTTGAGCATCTTGATGTTTTTTGGGATCTTTAGTATAAATTCCATCAACATTTGTAGCTTTTAAAACGGCATCAGCATTGATTTCGGCTGCGCGGAGAGCAGCCGCGGTATCAGTTGAGAAAAAAGGTGAACCGGTTCCACAACCAAAAATAACGACTCTATTATTTGTTAAATGTTTGATAGCCCGGTCTTTAATGTAGTATTCAGCAATTTGGCGCATTTCAACACCGGTTTGGACTCTAACAGGTTGATTTAATTGTTTGAAGGCATCTCCTAAGGCTAAGGCATTCATTGTGGTCGCTAACATTCCAATATAGTCTGATGAACAACGGTCCATTTGTGTATTGCTTCTGCCACGCCAAAAGTTACCACCACCTACGACAATTGCTACTTCAACACCGCATGATGCAACATCAGCTATTTCTTTGCATATACTTAATACTTTATCGAAATCAATACCTGTTTTGTTTTCTCCAGCAAGAGATTCTCCACTTAATTTTAATAAAATTCTTTGATATTTCATTTTACCTCCTATAAAAAAACTTATTGTTATTAAAAACAATAAGTCTTAGTAATGATTTAGAGATAAAAATGAATGGTTGTTTTTGTATCATATTTATCTCCTCCTATATTAATAATACACTAAATTTTAGTTATAAGCAATCTTATTGGATAAAGTGATTTATAAATTTACTAGAATTGCTCCAATAAGTAAGAGTATTGAGATAATTATTTTTTGAGTAAGTTTATTTTTATCTTTATTTATTAATAGTTCTGCTAAAGAATTAAGGATAGGAGTTAGGGAAAAGAGTGAAGCTACGATAATGATACTTCCCAATTGGTAGGATCTAATGGAAGAGTTTAACATTAAAGCCCATGCAAAGCAGGCAATTAAAAAAGTTGGTTTGTCATAACAATTAAATTCTGCTTTTAAATCTTTTAGTGAATGTCGGCCTAAGAGTGAAATTAAGATAGCTGGTCCGGTTACTGTAAGCCAGGTATAAAATGCAAGATTGAAATGATTAGAAATATCTACGTTGATAATCATTGCTATAGCAAATAAAAATTGTGATATTACGGCCATAAGAAAGTATTTGTTAATTTGAAATTTTCCTTTATCATAGGTGAGAATTATATTTGAAATTATTATCAGAAGAGAGCCAAGAATTTTGTTTAAAATGATAGGTTCTTTTAAAAAGATGAAACCAAAGATAATCATAAAAACCGTTGATAGCCTTTTAACCATACTAAAAGTAGATGTTTCCAAACCATATCGGGCCTCAGTATTCAATCGATCAGTTATTGCATAAATACAAATTACAATTAGAAGAGTAAGTACGGTGTTTAGACTGGGCGTAAATTTTATATCAAATATGGGAATCATTAATAAAGAAAAGAGACCTGTAAAAATTTCTAATAAAATAGTTAGAGAACCGGGATTCTTCATATTGCGATTAGCTTTTTTGAAACTTTGAGAGAATAAGACTGCTGATACTAGATAAATTAAAACCCAAAATATCCAAGAATCTATTATTTTCATATTATCACCATAGTCATTATATCCTAGTATATAATTTATTACTAGATTTATTTTTATTTATATCTTTTTTGAAAAAGTTATGGTATATTTGAAATTGTAGTATGACAAGGAGGTATGTGGGTGTTAGAGGTAAAAAATATTACGAAAGAATTTACTAAAAAGATTAGTAAAAAAGAAGCCATTACATTTAAAGCAGATGATAGTATTTCATTTACTGCAAAAGAGGGTGAAGTTGTTGGTATTTTAGGACCTAATGGAGCTGGAAAAACAACTTTATTAAGAATGATTGCAGGGATTATGGTACCAACAAGTGGAGAAATTATTATTGATGGGATGAATCATAGAGACGACGGGATTAAGGTTAGAAAAATATTAGCATTTTTAACAGGAAATACTAAGCTATATAAAGATATATCACCATATGAGTTACTGATTATGTGTGGTGAATATTATGGTATTTTTGGAGAAGATTTAGAAAGAAGAGTTAATGAGATAATAAAGAAATTTGATATGGAAAGTTTTATGCATCAAAGAATAGATACTTTATCAACAGGACAGTATCAAAGAACAGGTATTTCTAGATGTTTGGTTCATAATCCAAAATACTATATTTTGGATGAACCAACCAGTGGACTTGATGTTATATCTAGTAAAGTAATTTTAGATGTTGTTAAAGAGGCAAAGAAGAATAAGAAAACTGTATTATATTCAACCCATTATATGGAAGAAGCAGAAAATATTTGTGATAAAATTGTAATGATTAATAAAGGAAAAATTATTATTACTGGAACTCCTGAGGAGATTAAGAAAAAAACTAAAACAAGTAATTTAAGAGATAGTTTTTTTGCATTAATAGGAGGAAATGATGAATAAGAAAAATATTTTTATAACAATAAAAAAGGAAATAAGATCGATATTTAGGGATAAGAAAACCTTATTTATGATATTTGGTTTTCCCTTTGTTATAGCGCTATTTATATTTTTGTTTGGTTTAATGGAAGATAGTATGATGGGCGAAAGTTCTAATGTCTATAAGATTGGTGTTAATTATGAAGTTAATGATGTTCATAAGGAACTTTTAAAACAATATGGATTAAAATATAAAAGTTATCAAGATATTAAAGAGGCTAAACAGGATTTTGAAGAGGATTTGATTGATGGTTATGTTCTTTGGAACGAAGAAAAAAACACTTATACGGTTTATTCGGATAGTAGTATTAGTGGTATGAATGTAACTAGTTTTGTGACTAATTATTTAGATGATTACAATAAGTATTTGGGAGATTTACAACTTATTGATAAGGGAATTAATCCAGATGAAGTATTTACTAACTTCAAAGTAGAAATAAAAAATGTTTCTGGTGAGGAATTATCCTCAAGTAGTTTTTTAGTGGAACTTATTATGAATATTTCATTTGTTTATATTATTATGGCCATTACACTAGCAGCTGTTAATATGGCAACATCGGCAATTGCAGTAGAGAAAGAGCATGGAACATTAGAAACAATTTTGACATTGCCAATTACAACAACAGAATTGATTATTGGTAAATATTTAGCAAATGTAATAGTAGGGGCAATTGCTTCCTTAATCGGTTTTGCTTTAACAATTATTAGTTTTAGTATTGCAAAAGAAATGTTTGTAATGTATGAAGATTTTAGTATTAGTTTTGTAGCAATATTATTTGGAATAATTATTTGTGTCATAGCTTCTTTCTTAATAAGTGGGTTGGCAACTTTAATTACTTCATCAGCTAAATCTTATAAGGAAGCACAAGCTTCAGGACAAATTTTAAATTATATTTGTATTGTACCGATATTTATGAGTTATTTAGAATTTAGTGTTACTAATTCAATGTATTTTATACCAATTTTAAATTATACGACAATATTGTTGGAATTATATACAGGTAATTTTGAATATGTTAATTTATTTATTACAATTGCTTCGACTATTTGTTATGTTGTATTTATTTTATGGTTTATGATTAAACGTTTTAAATCAGAAAAGGTATTATTTGGAGTTTAGGGAAGGTTATAATAAGTTATAACTTTTTCTTTTGACTTTAGAGTTAATGTTATCTATAATTAAGATGGTGAGTAAAGAGTGTATGAAAAAATATAGTAAGTATGTAGGTATATTTTTACTTTTTGTGGTTATTTTTTCTCTAGCACCAATATCTGGTGATGATTGGGGAAATTATTTAGTTGGAAAAGAGGGGATTAGACATTCATTAGGGGTTGCTTTGGGAATGTATTTTGATTGGGAAGGAAGATTTATTAGCCGAATTTTTATTAATATTCTGACATATCATAAATGGTTGTGGAATATAGTAAATGCTTTATTAATAGTAGCATTTTTAATAGGAGTAGTAAAAATTGTTGATAAGAAACGAGGCTATATTTTTCCATTAATTGTTTTATTAATTCTAGGTATGAATCCATATATGTTTTCACAAGTTATGGTTTGGATAGCTGGAAATATTACATATTTTTTTGTTGTTCCGATTATAATTTGGTATTTTTATTATTTAATTAGTAATGATAATTATAATAAGTGGTTTGTGCCGATATTTAGTTTAGTTAATTTATTGGGAGTTATGTTTGTTGAAAATATGGCATTGGTTTTAGTGCTTGGAAATATTTTTGTTTTAATATTTAAATATATTAAGAATAAAAGGATTGATAAAAGAATTATTCTTTATTTAATTTTATCAGTAATAGGTACTGTAGTGATGTTGTTATCCCCAGGAACAAAGTATAGGAGTAGTATTGAGAATAGTGAGTTTAATGCTTTAGGTTTTTTAGAAAAAATTGTTAGTAATATTCCTAATTTTATTTATTATACATTTATTGGAAATAGTTATTTGTTGGGGCTTTTGAGTCTTAGTAATTATTTTATGATAAGAGAGAATGTTTCCAATAAACTAGTTAAGAGTTTATTAATTATTTATATGCTAGTTGGAGGACTTCTTACTATGTGTATTTATCCTTTAACGTTGATTGGTAATAGTAGTTTTAGTGCCTTAATTAATAGTAATAATATATTTATAGTAGGTTATTGGTTAATTTATTTGTTTATTACGTTAGTTCTTATTTGGTTAGATGATAAAAATGATTTAAGATCTTTTTTATGGTTTTTAATTGGCTTAGTTGGAAATTTAGTAATGCTAATTTCTCCAACGTGGGGATTTAGAACAAGTTTTTTTACATATGTTATTTTTGGAATTGTTGCTATTACGATTATAGGAAAATATTTAGAGGATAATAAAGGTTGGCAGTTTGTTGCAAACGGATTAATGCTTAGTGCTATGTTAGTGTATTTAATTTTTTATATTAATATTAGTAGATGTCAAAATGCTTTAGAAAATAGTATAAGTACTCAGAAAGAGCAGGGAAATACAACTATTTATATAGAGGCTTTTTCTCCTATAGCAGGCTGCAATATAAATCCAGAAAATGCTTATCATCTAGAAAAATTTAAATTATATTATGGTATTGATCAAGATACACACATTGAATTAGTTAGAGATCGTTGGAAGTATATCATTTTTTATATAGGATGATTTACTTCCTTTTTACATTATTTTACAGGTGATTTTAATTAGTTAATTCTAGTATTTCCTTATTATCTAGTGTTTTTCTAGATTAATAGGGTATTTGTTGTTATAATTAAAGTGGAGTGATTTTATGAAAATTACAATTAATGATGTTGCTGTAAATTACATACAATATGGTGAGGGCAAAGATGTTTTGCTTCTACATGGTTGGGGGCAAAATATTGAAATGATGAAGCCTATTGGAGATAATTTAAGTTCTAGATTTCGAATAACAATTTTGGATTTTCCCGGATTTGGGGAGAGTGATGAGCCAGGCCATGCTTGGACGATTGATGATTATTCTAATATGTTAGAGATATTTATAAAGAGCGTTGGAATTAAGAAACCGATTATTATGGGACATTCTTTTGGTGGAAGAGTAGCAATTAGGTATTCTGCTCATAATACTATTGAAAAATTAGTTTTATTTGGGAGTCCTTGTATTAGGACGCAGAAAGATTTGCCTATGTCAGTTAAAATTCTTAAAGCAGTTAAGAGGTTGCCAGGGTTTAATCAACTTGGGGAGTATATGAAAAAGTACATAGGTTCGAGAGATTATAAGGCGGCTAGTCCGGTAATGCGTCAGACGTTGGTTAATGTTGTTAATGAGGATTTATCGATGTATGCAAAAGATATAGAAGAGCCTACTTTACTTATTTGGGGAGAAAATGATGAAGAAGCTCCGCTTGAGGAAGCAAAATTATTAGAGGCTATAATGGTAGATGCTGGCTTAATTGTTTTACCAGGAACACATTATGCGTATTTAGAAAATTTACCAAGAGTTATTAGCATTTTAGAAAATTTTATCTAGGAGGAAAAGATGATTATAATAATTAAGTATTCAATATTGGCAATAGCTTTGTTATTTGCAACATTCTTTAAAACAAAAAGAAGCTTACATATGTTACAACAGAACTTATATAATGAAAACAATCGTTATGTAAAATGGATTTTTAAAAATTATAAGCAGTTTTTAGATTGGGATTTATTACTTGTTTTAATTACATTTATTGGATCTCTAGTATTTTTTGATTTAGAAAATGTAGTTAATATAGCAATTGCTGGTTTAGTAATTTTAGGTTTTTATGTAGGTTTTAGTTGGCTTAATCGAATTAAAAACGATCAAAATAAAAAGCCGCTTGTTGTAACGGCTAGGATAAAAAGATTGATGTTTACTACTTTTGTCCTTTATTTTATTCCGTTATGTTTAATGAGTTGTTTTATAGCTGATTCATTATTTGTATGGCGAATGTTATTTGTACTTGCTTTTATGATTTATTTTAATATGTTTGTGGTATATTTAGCTAATATAATTAATTTTCCAATAGAAAGAGTGGTCTATTTACATTATAAACTTAAGGCACAATCAAAACTTAAGAATATGAGTAATTTAAAAATTATTGGTATTACTGGTAGTTATGGAAAGACAAGTAGTAAGAACATTTTAAGTGATATTTTAAATATTAAGTATAATGCATTACCGACACCGAGAAATTTAAATACATTTAACGGTTTGATTATGACAGTTAATAATTATATGGATAAGTTTACAGAGGTGTTCATTGCAGAAATGGGGGCTTATGTTAAGGGTGAAATAGCAGGCTTATGTAAGTTAATTAAACCTAAGTATGGTATTTTAACAAGAATTGGAACTGCTCACCTAGAGAGTTTTGGAAGTGAGGAAAATATTGTTAGTGGTAAATTCGAACTTATTGAGTCTCTTCCAGCAGATGGATTTGCAATACTTAATGGGGATGATCCAAAACAAGTTAATTATAAATTGAAAAATAAAGTTAAGACTATTTGGATTGGTATTGAAAACAAGGATGTTGATATTTTAGCAACAAATATCAAGTGTTCATCTAAAGGAACTAGCTTTGAAGTTATTTTTAAAGAAACACAAGAAAAATATAAATTTGAAACAAAACTTTTAGGAGATCATAATGTATATAATATTTTGGCTGGTATTGCTTGTGGGATTGAATTTGGAATTGAAATTGATGATTTAAGACAAGCGGTTCGCGGGGTTAGAGCAGTAGAACATAGATTGGAACTAAAGAGATTGGGAGATTTTTATCAGATAGATGATGCGTATAATTCTAATCCGGTTGGGGCAGCTAGTGCTTGTAAGGTGTTAGGAATGATGCCAGGAATTAAAGTTGTTGTTACCCCGGGGATGATTGAATTAGGTCCTAAAGAGGCAGAATACAATAAGAAATTTGGTGAACAAATAGCGGGAGTTGCAGATTATGCAGTTCTTATTGGTGAAAAGAGAACTAAACCGATTAAAGAAGGTTTATTGGAACAAGGATTTGACAAAGACAAAATAATAGTTTTTAATGATGTTAGAGATGCATATCCTTTTATTAGAACATTAACTGGTGAAAAGGACGTATATGCGTTGTTTGAAAATGATTTGCCAGACACATATAATGAATAGGGAGATGAAGTTATGAAGATTAGAGTAGGAGTTATTTTTGGAGGAGAGTCTGTTGAACATGAAGTTAGTATTATTTCAGCAATGCAGGCTATTAATAAGTTGGATTTAGAAAAATACGAAGTCGTACCAATTTATATTACGAAAGATAGGGAGTGGTATACTGGTGATATGTTAAAAGATATTGAAGTATATCAAGACTTAAATTTGATTAAAAGATATGCTGACAATGTAGTTTTGTATTGTCGCGATGGAAATTTCGTTTTGCAGAAGAAAAAAGGATTATTCAAAAGAGTTGTGAAGGAAATAGATATTGCTTTTCCAATTGTTCATGGAACAAATGTTGAGGATGGCGTATTACAAGGGTATTTACAAAGTATAGGAATACCATTAGTTGGACCAAATGTTTATGGATCTGTTGTTGGCCAAGATAAAGCTTATATGAAAGCAATTTGGAGTGAAGCGGGTTTACCAATGACAAAATATGTGTGGTTTTATGATACAGAATATAAACAGGATAATTCAGAGATTGTTAAGAAAGTATCTAAACTTAAGTATCCAGTTATTGTAAAACCTGCAACTACTGGTTCAAGTGTAGGAATTTCAGTATGTGAAAATGAGACGAAGTTGATTGAAGCAATTGATGATGCTATTCAGTATGATAGTAAAATCATTGTAGAAGAAGTTGTTAAAAACTTACGAGAAGTAAATATTGCTGTTATGGGTAATTATGAACATCAAAAAGTTAGTGAAATTGAAGAAGTATTTTCAGGAAATAAATTTTTAACTTATACTGATAAGTATATTGGCGGTGGAAAAGGTAAATTAAAGGGAGCTAAAGCAACCACTAGTAAAGGAATGGCTTCAACTAGTAGAAAATTACCAGCTGATTTACCTAAAGCAATGCGTGAAGAGGTAGAAAGCATTGCAATAGAGGCATTTAAAGTTTTAGGAAGTGCTGGAAATTCTAGGATAGATTTCTTGGTCGATGAAGAAAATGAAAAGGTTTATGTTAATGAAATTAATTCAATTCCAGGAAGTTTGGCTTTCTATTTGTGGGAAGAAAAAGGAGTTAACTTTACACACATGTTGGATGATATGATAAGTATTGGTGTTAAAGATTATAAAAAAAGAACTAGTAAAACTCATTCTTTTAATACAAATATTTTACAAGGATTTGCTGCTAATGGGGGAGTTAAGGGCATGAAAGGTGTTAAAGGAAAATTGAAATAATTTTCAAGAAAAACAAAGACAAGTTTAAATAAAACTTGTCTTTTAATTTATTGTTATAGGTTTTTCATATTTTTTATTTTCAAATTGTTCTGTTTGGTTAACTGTATCTTTTAAAATTAAGGGAATTGCTTCTTTATAACGTTCATTATAATCTTTAGTGAATAAATTTAGAAGAAAATAATCATTTTCATTTAAATCGATTACTGGTGGTAGAAGACCCCGGGAAATTAGAAGGGTATTGAATAAGCAAATTGCTATTTCTTTGTTGCCAACAGGATAGATTTGAGCAGTTAAAAAATCTCCTAGTATTTCAAGACACGCTTCAACATATTCTAAATCTGTGGCCTTTTTATAAAGGTATTCATATTTCTTTTGAAAACGGATGAATTTTTTTTCATGTTTTTCTTTTAATAGTGGTTCAACTGGAGTTGAATCTGGTAGGAATAATTTGTGACTTTTAGTGCAGTGTAATTTTTCCTTAAATTCTTGACACTTTTCTGGAATATTGATAGTTTTCTTTGGCGCAGTTAAGGAAGATAAAAGGCCTGTTAGGAGATTTAAAATTTCTTTTTTTGTATCTAGTGAAAAAATGATATAAGTATTTAATGGTAAAAAAGGTTGGTTATTTTTAAAATTTTTCTTTAAAATGTTGTAATCTTTTTTCTTTTTCGAAAAAATTTTTTTGAAGTCAATGATACTTAGCATTTGCCTTTTAATGTAGGCATCTATGTGACTTTTATTTTCTTCGTTTATATATTTAATAATTTCTTTTTCGTTAAAATTTTGTAAGAGTTTATTAACGTTTTTTTCTATTGGAGTTGTATCAAAAATGCATTTTCCAGGAAAAAAGTTGGAAAAGTGTTTGATTATTTCAGGGGTAAAACAGTTAAAAAGTTGAGTTGAGTTATGTGGAAAGTCTTTATTTTCATATATGTTAAATTGTTTGAACTGTTTTCTTATTTCGCGAGCTTCGCGCCAAGTATAGTTGGTCGTTAAAACTTTTTTGAACAAGGCTTTATATTTTGTTAATTCGTCTGGTAATGCCGGAGTTTGTATAGTCTGATTGATGGGACTTTTGTAATATTCTCCATATGCTTTAGGATATAGTTCAAGCTTTGATAAATGATTTTTAATTTCAAAAAGAACAGAGTAGACAATTAAATTTTCTTCACTAATATTACTAAAGGTCCTTTTGTTTTTTCTTCTATCGGCATCCCAAGAAACAAGTAAATCAACATTTACTTTGGGACCAAACCATAATACACCATTTAAACCACAATCGTAGATGCCAATTCGAAAACGCTTTAGGAAGTCTTGTGCATCATTTTTTGAATAACCATAGAGTTTTTCAGAGTAATCATTCCAATTATTTAAGTTTTGCTTTAGCTCATCAATCATCTCTTTTTTTTCTACATATATCATATTATCACCTTAGTATAATTATAGTATAGTTTTGGGATTTTAAAAAACTTTATTTTAATAATTAATGGTGTTTGACAGAAAGTTTAGTAATATATGTAAAAAAGGAGGGTTGTTTGAAATTTTTATTTGTGTTATGGTAGTTGTGGTGATTAATTATGAAAAAGGTCGAAAGAAATTATTATATTGATTTTTTGAAGTTTCTTTTTAGTATTGTAATTGTTCTTTATCATAGTTGGGTTTTTGCTGGTTCATATGGTAATGGCTTATTTAATAGAGGCTATTACGCTGTTGACTTTTATTTTATTGTGTCGGGATATTTATTTATCTTATCTATTGAAAAACTTAAGCGATCAGATTTTAAAGGAAAATCTTTGGGATTTATTAATTTAAATTTTCTTTGGAAAAGGATGCGTTCTTTATTGCCAAGTGTTGGATTGGTTTTCATAATAGGATATTTGGTTCTAAGTGAGAATGTATTAGCTGGATTTTTTTCTGATGCTACACAAACTGAGTTATTGCAACTGGGGTTTATTGGAAAAGGAATGCTCGTTAATTTAGGGACGTGGTACTTATCAGTAATGTTTTTATTATTTTTTATTTTGTTTCCACTGGCATATAAGCATAAAAAAAATTTTAATTATTATATTGCACCGCTTATTATTATTTTGACAATTGGGATAGTTAATTATAAAAATATTAATATTTGTGATCCGTTAAGTAGAACGTTTATTTTTAGCAATGGTTTTTATAAAGGCTTAATATTTATTAATCTTGGAGTTATAGCTTATGAAATAAGTTGTTATTTTAAAAAGATTGAGTTGAATGCTTTGGGAAAAAGTCTTTTTACTGTTGCTGAAACATTGGCTTATGGCTTTTGTTTGGCAAATATGCATTATGCATTGAGTGAAAGCTATTTTATGGCATTTATGTTTGTGCTTGGGGTAAGCATTTCATTTAGTGGTCAAAGTTATGTAGGGAATTTGTTTAAATCAAAATGGTTTGAAAAAATTGGGAAATTTGGTTTTTTATGTTATTTATGTAATATTCCAGTCCGAACATTTCTGTTAGAGAAATTTAGTTTCGATTACTATGCTATGGTAATAATATTTTTATTGATAACTTTTTCTTTAGCTGGAATTTGTTATTTTATTACAGAGTATTTATTTCATAAAGTGAATTGGCGAAAAGTTTTAAAAGTAGTAATAAAAGAAAAGACAACTAGTAATTAGTTGTCTTTAATATTTATAATGGTGGGGCGTTAGGGATTCGAACCCTAGACCCACTGATTAAGAGTCAGTTGCTCTACCAACTGAGCTAACGCCCCATTGCTTAATTGCATAATCTATTTTATATCAAAAAAAAATTTATTTCAATAGTTTTTTTTAAAATATAGGATATTTTATTGAAAATACTATTTTTATTATTGAATATTATTGTTGAAAGTGTTTATAAATTATACTTTTTTGTTAATATTATTAGTAGAATGTATTAATTATGGTAAAAATATGAAAAAAGTTTAAAAAGTGCTTGACTTTGATATTTGGTTTATAGTATTCTATAAATGCAGTTGAGAAATGTTTTGGAAAAAAGTGAAAAAATTCCAATTTCTTATTGCAAAAGTAAAATAAATAGTGTAGAATGAAAAAGTACCAATTATTAATGGACCTGTAGCTCAGTTGGTTAGAGCACACGCTTGATAAGCGTGGGGTCACAGGTTCAAGTCCTGTCAGGTCCACCATTAATAATGCCTCAATAGCTCAGCTGGTTAGAGCACTTGACTGTTAATCAAGGGGTCCTAGGTTCAAGTCCTAGTTGGGGCGCCATTTTTTTGGCCAGTTGGTGAAGTGGCTTAACACACTGCCCTTTCACGGCAGCATTCACGGATTCGAATTCCGTACTGGTCACCATTTGAATTTAAGTTCCAGAAAGGAACTTTTTTTGTTTATTAATGTCAAATTTGGTTTAATGTAATTTGTTTTATTGAAAAATAGTAAGATATTATATATATTGATAATAGAGAATAGGTTTTAGGAGTGATATAATGAAACGAATTAGATTAATGATTTGCTTGGGAATTATATTTGTTATTTCATTAATTTTTGTTTGTTATTTTTATTTGAGTAAACAATTTATTGCTTGTTTATTGATGGGAATAGTGAGTATTATTATTGGAACAGCATTTTTTGTGTTATATTTCATATTTAAAAGTGACAAAACTTTATATAAGGATCGTCTAAATGAGCTTTTAGAAAAATATAAGGAAATTTTGCAGGAAAGTGTGACAATGCCCAATTTGGAAGGCAAGAAAGTAATAATTGTTGGTTCTATGGATGAATTGCTTACTTTACAAAAACAATTGAAAAAAACAATTTACTATAAGAAAGAGTTAGGTTGTTGTGCGTTTTTTTTAATGGATAGTGATGAGGTAGGCATTTATATTTTGAAAGTTAATGATGGAGTTATTTCTGATTTAGAGATGATTATGAGTGATGTTAATAATAATGGTTTTGGGAAAGTATTTGCAGCAATTAATAAGAACGTGGTAATTAAGTTGGAAAATTCAAGGGTTTTTAAAATTTCTTCAACTACATCAAAGATTGATTTTGATGATGAAAATGAAGAAGACGAAATTATATAATATTTTGTCTTTTTTTAATTTATTTTATTGACATAAAACTTATTATAATGTAATATTGTATATGCGGATGCAACAAGTACGGAGTAGTACTCAAGAGGCTGAAGAGGCGCCCCTGCTAAGGGTGTAGGTCGGGCAACTGGCGCGAAGGTTCAAATCCTTTCTACTCCGCCATATAAGAAATTACCTTGCTTAGGCAAGTTTTTTTTGTGCTTAATTTTTAGTAGTAGGAAATATTTTTTTATGATATACTTATTTTAGGAGAGTGGAGCATGAACAAGATAATTAAAAAATTTTTAAATAATTTTGAGAATATAAATGAATATTATAATTTTTTAGTCGATAGAACAAAGAAAAAGGAATATGTTGGAATTACAAACGAGTGGTTGATTGATAATTTCTATTTATTAGTAGAACATAAGACAAATGTTGTTCATGACAAAAGGGGAATTTCCTCTAGAATGAAAGATATAGAGACAATATATAACTGTGTTAAAAGTATTGTCTTGGAAAATAATTATAATATTAGTTTAGAAGTTTTGACTAGTTCTCTTCGAACATATCAAAAACAGCATAAGATATATTTCTCATACCGCGATATAACTAATATTAAAGAGATTTTGTTATTTATATACGTAGATAGACTTAATGCGTTGTGTAAAGAAGAGTATTCGAAATTAAGAGATAAAGAGATAATTGCTAATATTATAAAGAATCATGATGATAAAGATATTGAATTGAGTGAATTATTAAAAGATGGAATTTCTATTCCAAAAAATCGTTATTATATATTTGAACTTAATAATCAGTTGCGTGATTTAGGAGCTAAAAACAATCGATTATTTAAAGAACTTAATGAATTACTTGAAGAAAAGCAGATTAGTTTTAAAGAATTAATTAATGATGAATACCAAAGAAAAGTAGAAAATGATATTTTGATTGCCAATATATTTGGTGATTTAAAAGAGTTTTTTGAGTTTACTAATGAAGACTTGTTTAAGAAAGTATCAAAGACAGAAAAAATGCTTTTAGAAGATGAAGTTTATGAAAAGATGACAGAAGAATCTAAAACACTTTATCGAGCTAAAGTAGTAAGTATGGCTAAGAAAAAGAAAAAAACAGAAGTTGAATATTTAAAAGAATTATTTGAACAAACAGACCGAGATGATTATCATATTGGCTTTAAATTGTTTAAAAGGCATAATAATACATTAAGAGTTTTTCTGTATGTTACAACTATTGTTTTAGTTACTGTAGTGATAAGTTTCTTTTTATCTAAATATTTTATTAATATTAGATGGCTTGGCTTTTTAATTTTATTAATTCCAGTTAGTCAATTATTTGTACAGATTTTAAATTATATTTTAACAAGAGTGGTGAAACCACAATCTTTACCTAAACTAGATTATTCTAAAGGTATTCCAGAAGAGGCTAGAACGATGGTGGTTATTCCGACGATCGTTTCAACTGAAACAAAAATAAAAGAAATGTTTGATGTATTAGAAACGTTTTATATTATTAATAAATCAAATAATTTATATTTTACTTTATTGGGTGATACTAAGG
>X371_Linnaeus_Two_toed_Sloth__coassemble_980_pt1 | contig 21790 bp, 23 predicted proteins | sample X371_Linnaeus_Two_toed_Sloth__metabat2_low_PE_006 | metagenome-assembled genome bin X371_Linnaeus_Two_toed_Sloth
TTATTATATTTATGGTATAGTAATGGTAGATATCTTTGTAGTGTTTTAGGGGGAAATGGAAAATGTCAAAAAAATCAATATTTTCTGATAGAGAGATTAAAGCATGGTTAGAGCAGTTGACTGGTAAAAATGATAATTTAGGAATACCTGGTAGTGGCTTTGAATATATGAGTGTAAAGTCAAATAGTGATTTAAGAAAAGAATTTCTAGAGCAGGAGAAATTTTTAAAAACTGTATTTAAGGAAACTATTATTGAGAAAGCGCCAGAGCTAGTTGATCCTAATATGAAACTTGAATTTATTAATTATGGCGATACGCAAATGGTGTATGTTTTAACGGCCAATGGGAAGCAATGGTCTGTTTTAGTAACTCAACCAATTTGGGGATGCGGTGTGGGACTAGTAGAATTTAATAATTTGAAAAGACTGGTTGAAATTTGCCCGAATGTAGTTGTAAAGCCGGAATATTACTTTACAGATGGAACTAGAGAACTTTACATTTCTCCATATATTTATCAAGCAAGATGTATAGCTAGTCAAAATCAAGGTTATGGGGTTTATATTCCCGAACCAATATATAGATTTGAAACATTTTCAGGAGATACTAGAGAGGTTGTTAATAAATGTATGGTTGCCAATTTAATAAGATTATATGACGAAGAAAATGAGTTGGGGATTGGGTCATGTAAAATTGGAGGGGGAGACTTTATTTTAGAAAAGCAATGGGAACAAACAGATAAATCTATAGACGCCACATTAAAGCACATGAAATTAATAGCTGCTAGAGAAATGCTTCCAATGAGTTTTGCTGATTATGAACAAAGAATATTGTGCGAATTTCCTGAAAGAACTTATTATAGAGATATTAGTGAGAGAGATCCAAATATTTTAATCAACTGTAAAAACCGCGTGGAAATGACTTTTGAAGAAATTGGTGAAGGCATTGAACTTGGAAAAAAGCTTAGAAAAGTAAGGAGTGAAATTAAATGTTAATTAAATCCAATGCAATTGATAGATTATTAAGGGAAAATCCAGAATTAGGAGAAAGAAGATTTGGCTTGCCAAATATTGGCCTTAGAGCAGACGGAGAAAAATTTAATCCAACTGTTCAGAGTATAGCTGATGCTATTGATTTTTATGGTTATGAAGTAAGAGATGAAAATATTACAACCATTCCAGATATTGATTTAGGTAGCGGTAATCCAACTAAATATCCACCTTTTCCATTATCTATTCAAGAGATGAAAAAGAGTTTGGATTCAGAGAATATGTATCGTTATCCTTATACAGAAGGAGATGATGCAATTAGAAAAGTTTTATTAGATTATGTTGAGCAAGAAGGGTTTATTAATACAACCCCATATTCATATAGTGATGTTGATAAAATGGGATTATCTGTACATAATATTACTTTTTTACCATCTACATCAATTGCTTTTAACATGATTATAAATATTATTTCAAAACCTGGTGACGTAGTATTGGTCACAGGTCCCAATTATGGTCTATTTACTATTAGAGCAGAACGTGAAGGTGCGGAAGTTGAAGTATTGCCGCTATCTAAGGACGATAATTGGTTAGTTAATCCCCAAAAACTTGCAGAAAAAATTGATGATATTAATGATAGCTTGCAGAAGGTATACAATCGTCGAAAAGGCTATGTTCCAAGAGTAGTGGCATTTTTAAATGCTAATCCTAATAATCCAACAGGTAAAGTTATGAGTGAGGATCACTTTGATCTTTTAAAGGAAATTGGAGAAGTTTGTTTAAAGCGAGGTGTCTTTGTTATTGATGATTTGGTTTATCGTGACTTGGCCTTTGATGGTGAAAAACTTGCTAAACCTCTAGCAACAATCCCAGGAATGTTCAGGAATACAATTTCTTTATTTGGTCTTTCTAAAAGTTACGGTATGGCAAGTCTTAGAGCTGGTTTTGTAGTGGCTGATGAAATTATTATTAGGGAGTTAATTAACCGAATTTTTCAAGGTATGGATTCTGCACCTGATATTGTAGGCCGAGCTCTGGCTGGTGCCTTTAATGTTAGTGATGAAAGAAAGAAAGTCTATATAGATTATTTTGGAAAGCTAAGAAATATTTATAAAGAAAAATTTGCTTTATTGAAGGGATTAGTTGAAGGTGTTGATGCAATTGAAGATCAAGAAATAAGAGTAGCTGTTGAAAAGAAGATTTGTGAAGTTATTGGAGATGCAGATTGTCAAAAAATTTTGGCGGGGCTTCCATATGTTAAATTTCCTGATAATTTAGAACCTGAATCTGGTTTTTTTGCCATTCTTGATTTCAGTCAAGTTAAAGGAATGAAATATAAAGATATGATTATTAATAGTGAGAAAGACTTGTTGATTTTCTTTTATAAAACCTCTAGAACTAGATTTTTAGTAGGACAGTCAATTAGTTGGCCATATGAAAATGAACTTGTTGGACGAGTGACATTTGCCTTAGAGGACGAAAAAATTATTATGGCTCTGGCTAATATGAATCGAGCTTTGCAGTTGTTAGAAGCTGGTGAAGATTATATTATTCGTAAAAATTTACTAAAAGATCAGGAACAAATGGCACAGATTAAAACTGATGGATGGAGGACTGCTTATGATAAAATTATTGCAGCGAAGTATTTAAAAGAGATGGATGCTCATAGTCTAGCCCAAAGATATGTAAGTAGTTTTGAGGAATATAAAGATTTAGTTTTAGTAGCTGTACGAGGAAATGAGGTTTTAGGATACTCTTGCTTTAGTCATAGTGACAAAAGCGGAAAATATGATTCAGAATTAGTGAGCCTGTATGTAAAAAAGGAAGAGGCCGGTCGAGGAATTGGCTCTAATTTATTAATTGAAACGGCCAAAGAATTATTGGATCGAGGAAGTCATAATATGATTGTTTGGTGTCTATCTGATAATAAAAATGCTATTAACTTTTACGAAGGATTAGGCGGTATTAATGTTGAAGAGAAAGAGGCATTAATTGGTGATGAATATTATAAGGAATATGGTTTCTATTTTGATTTAGAAACGGTTACTGGTAGAAAATAAAAACTGTTAGAAAACAGTTTTTATTTATTGATATGATGAATTTTATCGACAAGCGTTAATTGTTTTAGCTTGAGATTGTCCTTGCCTGTACCTAGAGAAATTTTTGGTTTTATTGTTGGTCCATGATAATCCGACCCACCAGTTATAAGTAAATCATATTTATTGGCAAGTCTTAAATACTCTTCTATTTGTTCTGGTGAGTGATTACTATGAAAACACTCAATACCATCTAAGCCATAATCAACTAATTGACCAACAAAGGCATCTAACTCTTCTGGAGTCATATTTAATGTATGTGGATGGGCTAAACTAGCAAGTCCCCCAGCCTCTTTAATTAGTCTAATACTTTCTTCTTGTGGCAATCCTTTGGCAAGTTCTTGAAGTTTATCATAGACGGGATCTAAATATTTTTTAAAACCCTCTTTAGCAGTTGTAATATAACCATATTTCATTAGTAAACGGATAACATCTGGTCTGCCTATATTACTATTTTTATAAAAAATAGCTAAAATTTCTTCGGTAGTAAAAGTAATACCATAATCATTTTTTAAGCCACAAATAACAGCCGCAGTTGCATATAAACTTCGATTATGGAGTTCGGACATTTTAGCGTTAAGTTTTTCATCCCAAATATTTAAATTATGCCCTAATAGATGCATTCGACCGCTTGGACTTCTTACTGATAATTCTATTCCAGGAATCACTTCAATACCGAGTTCTTTTGGATCAACGGTAATATTTTGCACGCCTAGTAAAGTATCATGATCAGTTATTGCTATAGTTTCTATATTAGCGGCGACAGCTTTTTTGATGAGTTCATCTGGTGAATATTCTCCGTCAGAATAGTTCGTGTGGGTATGCATATCAAGAATTTTTTCTTTTGATTGATTCATTTTCTACCTCCTATTTTATATACCTTACCTTCTTCGGCTATCTCTGTATTTGTAAAAATGGCTTGAGCCTCTTTGAAGTAAAGACTGGGATCTACTTCCGGAAAAAAATGGGTTAAAACTAAGTGATCAACGTTGGCACTTTTGGCGATTTTGGCAGCTTCATAAGCATAAAGATGATTATCATCTCCTTTAGTCTGGCCTCTTATAAAACTAGATTCACAAAGTAGCAAATTAGCCTTTTTAGCAAAATTAACTAGACAGTTGTTTTGATATCCCGTATCTGCACTATAAACAAAAGTACCTGTGTCGTCGGAAATTTTAGTAGAATATGTATTGATTTGATGTGGATTTTTTTGAAAAACTATGTGCATATTGCCAATGTTTAGAGCGGTGGATTCTGTATATGGAATAAACTCTAAAAAATTTTCTTCTCCAAAGTTGGTTAAAAATTCATAGTCACTTAGTTTTTTCTGAACTTTTTTACTTGTTCCCCAGCCATCAATGTCTTGACTGTATTCTATTGTATCATAAGTATTTGCCTCTGGAAGATAGACTTTTAAGCGATTACTAAGATAACCTAAATTTTTAAAAACGTAACTAGCATAGCCTAGAGATAGTAGATCCCCATAATGATCTTTATGAAGATGACTAATAATAACATTTAAATTATCTAAATCGGCTGGCAAGTTCAAATTTCTGATACTTCCATTACCACAATCTAATAAAACTTTGTATTTGTCGTCGATTACTAAATAGGCAGGACAATTTTTCTCTTTTTTGCAGTAGGGAGAAACAGTGCCTAATATTTTTACTTCCATAAGTTTGCTCCTTTATTTGGGATATTTTTTAGTCATTGCTTTAGCTACCGTTGGATGAACATACGATGTAATGTCCTCATTTAATGAGAATACTTCGCGGACTACTGATGAGGAAATGTATTGATAGTTAGATTCCGGGAAAAGACAAACAGTGTTTATTTTATTATTACTTATTTGACGATTAATCATTGATAATTGGATTTCGTAATCAAAGTCAGTCACTCCCCGCAAGCCCCTAAGTAGAGCTACACAATTTTCTTCAATAGCTAAATTTACAGCGGCTCCCTTTCCTACTATCACTTTCACTTGGGTGTTATTTTGATAGATTTCATTAATTAGTGCTTGACGTTCTTCGGGAGTAAAAAACTGATTTTTTTTAGCAGGATTTTGCATAATAGCAATGACAACTTCATCAAAAAGATTGGTGGCTTGATTAATAACATTCATATGCCCTTTAGTTATAGGATCAAAACTACCTGGATATAATACTTTTTTCATAAAGCTTCTTCACCTCTTCTGTTAAACTTGTATTTTGTGAATTATTTATTACAATATCATATTTTTCTTCATTGTAGTTTGTACTAGCGGTATCTCTTTGAAGAAAATATGCTTTGGTAATAGTGTCTTGCTGCCCACTACGATTAATAATGCGCATAAATCGCTCTTCTTGTGGAGCTTCGACCCAAATCTTTAAAGTACTTTGGTTAAAGTATTTTGTCTTTGGTAGAAGTACCCAATCTAGTAGAATGATTTTTTGAGAATTATTTTCAATAATAGTATCAATTATTTTTTCCATACTAGGCCATGTAATATTGGTGAGTTTTTCCATCATTTGAGGATTTTTAAAAACTATTTGACCTAGTTTTTTTCTTTTTATAAGGTCATTATCGACGCAAGTTGCGGATATTTCTGTTTTGATACGTTCCCTGATTTTTGGATACGTCAAGACTTGATGGGATATTTTATCCACATCTATGTGGAAAATGTTTTTATCATAACTTGCTAAAGTTTTGGCAATAGTTGTTTTTCCACTGCCACTCTTACCTACTAAAGAAATAAGCATTTGTATCACCTCTAATTGCATTATAATCTAATCTTTTATATAATTAAAATATATATTATTTATGTTTATTATAACTGGAGGTTATCATATGAATATTAGTTTGGACTATTATAGAATTTTTTATGTTGTGGCCAAAACTGGTAATATTACGAAAGCAGCTAATGAGTTGATGATTAGTCAGCCAGCCATCAGTAAATGTATTAAGCAGTTAGAAGAACAATTAGGTGGACAGTTATTTGTAAGAACAAAACATGGTGTAGTTTTGACAGAAGAGGGAAAAGAATTTTTTAATTATATAAAACAAGCTTTAGAATTTATTAGCAATGCAGAAAATAAATTTTCGGAAATGGTGCATTTAGAAACAGGTCTGATTAAAATTGGAATAAGCACGACATTAACAAAAAAGTTTTTAATGCCTTATTTAGAAATTTTTCATAAAAAATACCCAAAGATTAAAATTCAGCTGCAAACAGCTGTTGCCCAAGAACTATTCTCTTTACTACGACAAGGCTTAGTTGATTTAGTTATTGTCAATTTACCAGTTATTGCTAATAACGATTTAGAAATTATTAAAGTTAAAAGTGTACAAGATTGTTTCATTGTTGGTGAAGAATATAAAGAATTAGTCGGAAAAAAGATTAAGTTAAACGAGTTGGTTAAATACCCTTTAATTTTGCAAGCACCAGGTTCAGTAACTCGGAGTTTTCTAGATAATTATGGGGCAAAAAATGGTATTTTATTTCAGCCAGACATGGTAATCGGTGGATTTAGTTTAGTGGTGGAATTTACGAGAATTGGTTTTGGTATTGGTTATACAACTGAAGATTACATTTTAGAAGAGTTAAATAAAAAACAAGTTTATAAGCTTGATGTGGAGCCTAATATTCCTAAAAGAGGAATAGGTCTTTGTACCCTTAAGAAAACTGTACCGAGCTTTTGTACAAAGAAATTGATAGAAATTATTTTAAAAAGCGATGAACAGTAGACTTATTTAGGTACTTTAATACAATGGTGTGATATAATTTTTTTTAGAAAGGATGTAGTTAAATGAAAATTATTAAAGTTGAAGATAGAAATAGAAAATTAATAGAGATGCTTCTTAATATATGGGAAGATTCAGTTAGAGCAACACATCTATTTTTAGCGAGTAAAGATATTGATAAAATAAAAGAGTATGTACCTCAGGCATTAGAGAATGTCGAAAAACTAGTAGTCTTAGAGAATGATGCTAGCGAATTAGTAGCGTTTATGGGTGTACAGGATAAAAAAATAGAAATGCTATTTATAAAGAATAGCGAACGTGGAAAAGGTTTGGGAAAACAATTAATAAAATATGGTATTAAAAAATATGGCATAAATGAAGTAGCAGTTAACGAGCAAAATCCTATGGCTAAAGGCTTTTATGAACATGTAGGATTTAGGGTTTATAAGAGAACTGAACTTGATGAGCAAGGTGATCCATTCCCTATTTTATATATGAAATTAGAAAAAGAAAACAAATATTAGGAGGTGTTAAAGTGTTAGAAGGAAAAGTAGCAGTTATTACAGGAGGAACAAGAGGAATTGGTTTTGAAACAGTTAAAGTATTTAAAGAAAATCACGCGAAGGTTATTCTATTTGGTTCAAAAAAAGAGTCAGTAGAAAAAGCTATTCTCTTGTTAAAGGAAGAAGGGCTAGAAGTTGAAGGATATTATCCTAATTTGAGTGATTATGAAGACATTGAAAAAACAATGGCAGAAATCATAAAGAAATATAAGAAAATTGATATTCTTATAAATAATGCTGGCATTTCAGCAAATAAAAAAATTGAAGAAACTACGGTGGAAGACTTTGAAAAAATAATGAAAATAAATGTGAATGCTGTTTTTAATATGACGAAAGCAGTTGTTCCTTATATGAAAAAGAATAATGGTGGTGTAATATTGAATACTAGTTCTATGGTTAGTATTTATGGCCAACCAGCAGGAGTTGGATATCCAGCTAGTAAATTTGCTGTTAATGGAATTACAAAGTCGTTGGCAAGAGAATTAGCTCCGTTTAATATTAGAGTTAATGCAGTAGCACCCGGTATTACAAAAACGGATATGGTGGCAAGCCTTCCAAAAGAACAAATTGAACCACTTATTAAAACAATCCCACTAGGGAGGATTGGGGAAACTAGAGATATTGCAAATGCTTTTTTGTTTTTAGCAAGCGATATGTCCAGTTATGTTACAGGAAATATTTTATCAGTTGATGGAGGTGCTAGGAGTTAATGAAAAATAGTAATATTACAAAAAAAATTACTCAAGGAATGTATGTATTAACTAGTCAAGGCGGAGGTTGTGTTGTAGATGCTGTTTCACAAATAAGTTCGGGGGATAAACCGTTGATTTCAGTTGCAGTTATGAAAAAGAATTACACTAATGAACTTTTACATAAAAATAGAACTTTTGCTCTATCAGTTTTAGGAATGAAGGCTAATCCAGAAATTATAAAAACCTTTGGTTTTAATTCGATGCGAGAGATGAATAAATTCGAAAAAGTAAAAACAAATCAGGTTATGGGTGTGCCTGTAATTGCAGATTCATTAGGGTACATGGTATGCGAAATAATTGATGTAATTGAAAATGATACGCATACTTTATTTATTGGAGAGCTTGTTGAGGGTGATGTGTATGACGATCAGGAAGCAATGAGCTATGGATATTATCAAGAGCATAAAGAAGAATTGATGAAAGTAACTACTGCCAAAGGAAAGACGGCTTGGATATGTACTCTATGTGGATATGTTTATTATGGTGAAACTCTTCCAGAAGATTTTAAATGTCCGATATGTGGTGCGGGAGTTGATTTCTTCCAAAAGAAAGATTGAATAAAAAAATTTAACAATTCTGGCGTTGGACAATTAGGAAATAATAAGCTACTAGTCTAAGTATATAAGACTAGTTTTTTACTTATATGGACAGTTAATAATAGCACATCTATTTATTTTTAGTAATAAAGGAATAGTATCTGTGATATACTCATGATAGGGTGATGGAATATGAAACGTGTTGAATTACATTTACATTTAGATGGTTCATTGGATGTAGAATATGCAACGAAGCTAGTCGGTAGAGATGCAACGAAAGATATGGTTAGTAAAAATGATAAAAGCTTAAAAGAATATTTGGAAAAGTTTAATTTACCTGGAAAACTTCTTTCAGAATACGATGACATAGTAGAATTTGCTTATTTACTAGGAAAAAGTTTAGAAAATGATGGAGTTATTTATGCTGAGATTAGATTTTGTCCTTTATTCCATAATAAAAAAATCTCTGTTGATAGAGTTATTACCGGTATTCGCGTTGGCTTAGCAAAGGTCCCTACGATTAAAACAAATTTAATATTTTGTATGATGAGGCATTTTTCACTTCAAGAGAACTTGGAAATTTTAAATCTTGCGAAAAAATATTGGAACAATGGATGTTGTGGAGTCGATTTGGCTGGAGATGAAGCAGCATTTCGAACGGAGAGTTTTAAAACATTATTTGAGAAAGTGCGTCAGAGTAATATTCCTTACACGATTCATGCTGGAGAAGCCGATGGAGCAAGCAGTGTTTGGGTAGCAGTAAGGTTTGGTGCTAAAAGAATTGGTCATGGTTTTAAAAGTATTCAAGATGAAGCTCTAATTAAAGAGATTGTGGACAAGAAAATTGTGCTAGAAATTTGTCCAAAAAGCAACTTGGATACGGGTAATGTTTTAAAGATTACGGAGCATCCTATAAAGGATTTAGTTGCTGCTGGAGTAAAAGTTTGTATTAATACGGATAATCGAACGGTATCAGAAACTTCGCTCTCTAATGAAGAAACTCTGTTGCATGAAGCATTTGGTTGGGGAGAAAAAGAGTTCTTAGAATTTAATTTGAATGCGATTGAAGCAGCGTTCTTATCCGAAGAAGAAAAACAAGAATTAAGGAAAAAACTCGTTAATTAGTTTTTTCTTTTTATTTATGATAAAATAATGGAGAGGTAATGGTTATGGATATATTAAAAGAATGTAGATTGTGCCCAAGAAATTGTTTAGTCAATAGATATGAGGGAGTTGGTATTTGTGGTGCTTCCGCAAAAATTAAGGTATCTCATTATAGTTTACACCATTGGGAAGAACCGGTTATTTCTGGTAATAATGGTAGTGGTACGGTATTTTTCTCTCATTGTAATTTGAAATGTATTTTTTGTCAGAATAAGAAAATTAGTACTTTGGGATATGGGAAGGAAATTGGTCCAGCACGACTTAGAAGCATTTTTTTGGAATTACAAGAAAAAGGTGCTCATAATATTAATTTAGTAACGCCAACACATTTTGTGCCACAAATTGCGAAAGTTTTAAGGAAAATACGACCACAAGAACTAAAGATTCCCATTGTTTATAATACCAGTAGTTATGAATGGCCAAGGACTATTTCCATGATGGAAGGATTAGTTGATATATATTTAGCCGATTTGAAGTACTTTGACTCGGAGCTAGGAGAAAACTATTCTAATTGTAGGGATTATTTTGAAATAGCTAGTCAGGCAATTGCAGCTATGTATGAACAAGTTGGGCAGGCAGTTATTGGAGATGATGGCTTAATGAAACGTGGTGTCATTGTTCGAGTACTAATATTGCCAGGTCATAAGGAAGATGCAAAGAAAATAATTGAGTATTTATATAAAACTTATGGTGATGGCATTTATATAAGTATAATGAATCAATATACACCAGTTACTAAGACATTGAAATATCCAAATCTTAATTGGACAGTTACAGAAGGTGAATATAATGATGTGGTTGATTTTGCATGTGATTTAGGTGTTACAAAAGCATTTATTCAAGAGGGGGAGACATGTTTAGAAAGTTTTATTCCAAACTTTGATTGTAAAAATGTTTAATTTAAAATAAACTACTAGTGATAATTAAAACACTTAGTTAATTAATAAAATTTATGATAAGAAAGGTAGGTTTAATAAATGAAAGGTTTTAGATTGAATCCAGATAAGAAATATGTGGATATTATTATGAATGGTTTAGAAAGAAAGAACGGTCATTGTCCGTGTAGATTGGAAGATAATGAAACAACACTTTGTCCATGCGATGAATTTGTGAGTGAAGGAATTTGCAAATGTAAATTATATATTCCGTTTGAGGAAGCAGAGGAAATTATACGAAAAAAAGTTTTAGATAAAGAATCTAATGAAAATATAAAAATGGAGAAAAAAGAGGACTAACTAATTTGTTAGTCTTTTTTCTGCGGAAAAATAATTAGAATTATTTTTTAGTTGAGTTAATAATTAAAAATGTGAAAATAAGATGAAATTTGCTTGTTTAGGAGCAATTCTTGGTGATTTTATTTTCTATTTTTTTATTTTGTGATATTATTATTTTAGGAGGTTATAAAGATGAAAAAAATTAAATTTCTTTTAGTGGCTTTAGTTGCAATATTGGTTTTACCATTTGGGGTATTAGCAGAAGATACAACTACAGGCACTGAGGAGACAGATAAAGCTGTTAATTTATATTTTTTCCATGGTGATGGATGCCCACACTGTGAAGAAGCTCAAGAATGGTTTGATGAAATTGAAGCAGAATACGGAGATAAATTTAACGTTGTTGCATATGAGGTTTGGAATAGTCAAGAAAATAGCGAACTAATGACAGCTGTTGCCGAAGTTAGAGGTGAGACAGCCGATGGTGTTCCTTACATCATCGTAGGAAATCAATCTTGGAGTGGTTTTGATGAAACTTATAAAGAAACTATTTTGGAGAAGATTGAGTCAGAATATGAATTGGACGCTGATGAAAGATATGACATTATGAACTATGTAGATAAAGAAGGAATGCCTACTTTTAATGATAGTGATGAATCTTCTACTGGTCGTGATGTATTAATTTTAATCTTAATTTTGGCTGCTGGTGGAGCGGTTGTGGCTGGAGTAATGGTCGCTAGAAAGAACACTAATTAGAAACAGTTTGATTATAATTGAAAAAATTATAGAGATTAAAAAAAGAAGAGGTTTAGGCTGGCTTAGATTGAGCAGGTTATAATTATCCTCTTTCTTTTTTATAGAAAGCAATAATTCTTTATATGTAACAAAAAAGATTAGAGTTTATATTCTCTAGTCTTTTAATTTGGTAGTATTAATTGTTGACCTACTGTTAAGAGGTTGTTAGTTAGATTGTTTAGCTTTTTTATCTCGTCAACGGTCGAATTTGTAGCTTTGGCAATTGACCATAAGGTATCTCCCTTTTGAACGGTATAGGTAGTTGGTTCTGGTTGTTTTGGAATTAATAGTTCATCTCCTATTTGAAGATTAATGTTAGTTAGATTATTTAGTTTAATGAGTTCATCTACTGTTGTGTTATTGTTTTTAGCTATTAACCATAAACTATCTCCTTTTTTTACAACATAAATTTCTGTTTCTTCTGGTTGTTCTGGTTCTGAAGGTGTAGTTGGGATTTCTGGAGTAGTTTCTGTTGGTATTAGAAGTTCCTGTCCAATTTGTAGGGTATCGTTTGTTAAATTATTTAGTGATTTGATAGCTTGGACAGTTGTGTTAAAGCGTGTCGCAATGGAATATAAAGTATCACCGCTTAATACTGTATAGGTTGCTTCTGGATAGTTTTCTTGGAGAAATAGTTTCATGCCAGGAGTAATTGTATCATTTGCTAAGTTATTGATAGTTTTTAGCTGTTGTACGGTAGTACCAAATTGGCGAGCTATAGAATATAGGGTGTCTCCTTTTTGGACTGTGTAGTAGTTTTGATTAGGATTTGATGGTGTGGTAGAACCTGGTTCTGTGTATTTATAGCCAGCATAGGTTGCAATGGCTTTGACTACAGCTTCGGCATATTGTTCAATGTTATTATTTAAACGATTAGCATCTGCTTTGTTGTCAATGAAACCATATTCAACTAGAAGTGGCTCAGTATTACCGGTTTCACGTAAAATATAATAATAGTCCTTGCTTGGATCTTCTGGAAGCCGACGTTGGTAGATTTGTCTAATTGGCTGGCCTGTTGCTCCAATGTTATTTAGTGCTAGCGTTGCAAGGGTTGGTTCGTTTCTGAGCGCGTAGACTATTTCAGCGCCTTCGCCACCTGCCGATGGTCATTGTGTAGTTTTTTATTATTTATTTAATCCATATTCATATAATAAAGTACCTAATAATGTTATTTGATAATCATTTTCATTGTAGTACATTCCTATACTACTATTTGGCATTCTTAACATTGATTCAATATCTTCAACCAAGTTTTGAACTCTAAGTCTTCTAAAACTAATTTTATTATTAATATCGTTCATAGTAATTGCTCTTTTTTGATAAATTTTTTCTAACTCTTCTAAATCACTCAAGAAAATATTATCTACAATTATAGATAATTCTTGAAATTGATTCCAATCTATTTTTTTATCTATATAATTAAAATATAAATTTGATAAAATAATATTTTTATTTAATTCTACATATCTATCAATGATTATTAATGCATATTCAAGTTCCTTGAATGCAAATTCATCTTTATTCTTTAATTTTTCCTTATATTCAATATATTTTTCATTTGAAAGTCCATTATTATTTAATTGATTAATAAAAACCAAGGTTTTCTTCAACATATGTTTTTCCCTTATTGCGAATCCCGTTTTTGCAACACCATATATTGTTTTTACAATTGGAATTTCTTTAAAGATTGAATCATCTAGTAAACTATCTATTCCTATTTCAGATAAATCCATTGCTGTATCAACATTATAATTTACAATCGTATTTGCTGTACTCTCTACGATATTACTTGATTTTAATTCTGTATCTTCTTGCATATTATCACCTCTTCTTTAATTATACCGATAACGGTATAATTGTATAAGTTTTTTGTTTTTTTTATGTAGCTATTGCCCCTTTACTAGGGGCAATTTTTAAAGATTATTTAATATGCTAAATTTATATATTATTTCTATGTTTTTATCTTTATCTATAATTATCTTTTCAATAATTGTTTGTAAAAATTCTCTTGTAGGATTATCTATATCTATTAACATTTTTATTTTTTCTTCATATTCTTTTAACTCGCTTGTTTTATTTTTAAGAATTTTACCATCATTTTTTAATTTATTTATTTGTCTTCTTATCTTATTAAGTAAACTTTCTGTTTCATTAGCAATTCGTTTATATGTTTCTTCAGATACTAAACCTTTAAATTTATCCTCATAAAGCATATCAAGTTTATTAATATATTCTTTTTCCTTAGTTTCAAGTTGTTTAATTTGAGATTGTATCATGTTTTCACATTTATTTTTATTATTTATTTGACTTACCAAATCATTAACATCTATCATTTTAATATATTCTTTACAAGTATTTTTTATTGTATTTAATAATGCTTCTTCTAATTTGTCATAAGGTATAAAATGTGGTTCACACATCCTTCTTCTAGGATCTCTTGAATATCTATTACAATTAACAGTCCAATAGTTATGATTTTTTCTGTACGATACTGTTAGCGTATTTCCGCATTCTTTGCAAAATATTAAATTCTCAAATAGTCTTTTTTCACGATTAGTGTTAACAGTTCTATTAGTTCTTTTAACATTATCTTGAACCCTTTCAAAAGTAATTCTATCAACAAGAGCTTCATGAGTATTTTTTACAATATCCCAATTACTTTTAGGTAAAGTTTTTTTCTTTTTTGATTTATAAGATACTTTAGTTTGAACACTTTGAACCATATCTCCAACATACATTTGATTTCTTAATATTTTCTTAACAGAAGAAATTGTCCACATTGGATTATATTTTGATTTAGAATTTGGATTTTTCCTTTTTAGACTACTAGGAGTCTTTATTTTATTATCATTTAAGTATGAAGTTATATTGGATACTCCTTCACCATTTGAAGCCATTTCAAATATTTTTTTTACAACTGGAGCATATTCTGGATCAGGTATAAGATGTCCTTTATCCTCTGGATCTCTTAAATATCCATAACTAGGCATACTACCAATAAATTTACCATTTTTCCTTTTGTCATTTAGAACATTACGAATTTTTACAGAATTTTGTTTACTATAATAATCATTACAAGCAATTATAAATGTTGATGAATCATTACTAGCTTGATTAAAAGCATTATCATAACCCTCTTGCATGGAAATAAATCTTACACCGTTTTCAGGAAAAAATCTTTCCATATAATATCCAGTCATAATATGATCTCTACCTAACCTTGATAAATCCTTAACTATAACTAGATTAATTACTTTATTTTTAACGTCTTCAATTAATTTTTCAAATCCAGGTCTTTCAAAATCAGTTCCAGAATAACCATCATCTACATATTCTCCTACAAAGATAAATCCTTTTTCTTTTACATAATTCATTAGCATATTTCTTTGATTAAGGACACTCTCACTATCAGATTCGTAAGATTTTCCTTCATCAGCTTCAGATAATCTTATATATATTCCTGCTTTATAATAACTAGGCATTTGTAATAAAGTGTTATACAAGTTTTTATTCTCCTTTCTTTTTGTATAACAATTTAAAGCCATCTATAGTATACCATAGAAAGCAACAATTTACGTATATGCTAGTCATTATTTATCACACTTTTTATATAATTAGTTATTAACAAGATAAAATTAGGAGAATCATTTTTAAAAGTCTCTTTTATATTAAACATAAGCCACCTCATTTAAATTTATGACTTTGCTAATCAATTAATTATCATCTCCTTCATCACGATATTCTTTAAACATTTCATCTATCTCTTCTTTTTCTTCCTTACTTAATGGTTTTTTTTCGATTTTTTGATCATGCCAATATTCATCACCATTTTCATCAGTACGAAAGATGTCAACAAATATATCTTTTTTCTTGTTATTATATCTATTATATTGCTTAAAGTTTTCTTGAATACTAGTATTAAGATTTTCTTGAATATCTGATATTTCATTTTTTAATACCCCAGATATTCTTATTTTTCTTTTTGAATTATTTTTTTCATGTAATTCATACTCTAAATTTATATAATTATTTCTAGATAAACTACCTATACTTTTAGATATTGTTTGTTTACTAACTTTTAATATTTTCTTAAAATATTCATTTGTAGCCCAACAAAATCCTTTTTTCTTACAAAGCGATATAATAATAATCAATAAAAGCATTTCTAAAGAAGTTAAGTTATTATCTCCTAATATTCTTGTTGGTATAACTAAACTAATAAAACTATTATTTTCTCTTTCCAATTTTTCTATTATAAGATTATCTATATATGCTCCAATATCCTCCTTCCTATACCAGTTAAGCTTTGGAACACAAAAAAGAACTGGACATAAATATCCATGATAAAAACAAGGGAATAATTTCCAATGTTTCATCGGATAAATATGTAGCCAGTTCCCGATAGAACTTAAATTTTAAAATATGTTACTTCTTATATGTCTATTTAGTACCTTCCCAAGTACTATAATTAAATTTTAAATCTTTTTTATAAATACGTCAATATTTTTACTTACTTTATATTGTTTTTAATTATTATTTTCTACTAATTTTTGATAAAGCTTCATAAGTTCAGCAACACATTCTGTTTCAGTCATAGTTTTCCAATTAAAACCGTAAGCTTCCATTACTACTTTATCATTTTCTTGATGCGCTTTTCTTAATTCAACTGGCATTGTTAGTTCATCATACAAATCAGCTAATGAACTATTTGAATATTTTTCTCTAGCATCTAATATCATTTGTGCTGTACTTTCGATTTTTTCAATTTGCTCAGAAGTCGGATTTGGCCAAGGAAAATTATTATATACTATCTTAGCAGAATATCTATAATCTGATTTTAATCTACCTGCAACAACTCGCATCCAAGACATATGAACATTAGATGTCAATATACCAAAATTATATAAAGATGCATTAGGTACAATTAAATTTGCATTTGTTGAAATTATATCTTTTTCTATAAAACCTATAGGAATATATCTTCTTCTCTCTGAAGATGTACTAGGCACTAATAAATACCTATTATCAGGTTGCCTAATTTCTCCAAACAAATACGGAGAAAACGCAAGTTTTTTAGTAGCATCACGATTACTTGATTCTCTTAATTCCTTGACTTTTCTAATTGCCTCAATTATCTCAGGTATACCTTTATATTCTGAAGGAGAAATATCTTTTAACCATAAACAATATCTTTCTTTATTATTAATAAATTCTTCTGCACCCAAAATTTTTCTAAATAACTTTTCAGCATTAGGATACTTTCTACAAATTTCAGACTTATCTTCAGGAGAATAATTACTCAAAAAACCACCATCATTTGGCATTGAGCCGAAATCCATTTTTGGTATATTACATATTGGCTTTGTTCGATTATCCACAAAAATCTGTGGTGCATCAACCAAATATGCATTGATTTGATGAACTTTATTTTTTCTATTATTATCAAATAATACTTTCTCAGTTCTTTCTTCAAAACTAAAACCAACTATTACACAATGAACATGTGCCTTTAAGCTTGCTTCGCTATCCCATATAAATGTCTTATGTGCAAAATTAATGCATACACCTTGATTAAAAATATCTTTCCATAGTATAGTAGCTTGTTCACCTTGGCATATAGAATTTGTAGATACCAATGCGACATGAATCTTTGTACCAGAAATATATTCAACTGATTTTTTATACCAACATCCAACATAATCAATATTTCCTAAACCTTTTATTCCTAAAAATATATTGAAAATATCTATCTTCTGTTCTTCGTTCATTAATCTTGCACCAACAAAAGGTGGATTACCCATAATATAATTGCATTTAGTCTTTGGAAGAATTTCATTCCAATCTACCCTTAAGGCATTACCCTCGTAAATGTTATCATATGATTCTAATGGTAAGAAATCATTAATGCTCCCGATAGATGAAACTATTTTCTTAGTTTCATTCCACATTTGTGCCTCGGCAATCCATAATGCTGTTTTAGCAACTTTAACTGCAAAATCATTTATCTCTATTCCATAAAACTGTTGAATAGATACTTTTATAGTATCATCTAATTCTAACATCATCATACCATGTGACATTATGTCTAAAGCTTCATTTTCTAATCTTCTTAATGACAAATATGTTTCAGTTAAGAAATTCCCTGAACCACATGCTGGATCGAAGAAAGTTAATGAAGCAAGATAATTTTGAAATTCTGTTAATTTTTCTATTCTTGTTTTTTCGTTTTTATATGCTTCTGCTTCATTTAATTTTTCTCTTAATTCATCTAGGAATAATGGGTCAATTGCTTTATGAATATTTTCTATAGATGTATAATGCATTCCACCAGCTCGTCTTGTTTCTGGATTTAAAGTCGATTCAAATACTGCACCAAATATTGTTGGAGAAATTTCAGACCAGTCAAAATCATCTGATGCTTTTGCTAAAATTATATCTCTTATTTCTTGCGTAAATGTTGGAATTTCTATATTTTCATTTGAAAATAATCCTCCGTTAACATATGGAAATTGATTTAAATCATCTTCAAGATAGGGATCTCTTTTATCTAAAGGCGTATCTAGAACTTTAAATAATTCTATTAATGCTTTACGCATTGAATTTAAATCTTCATATTTTGAAAGATAATCATGAAATACACTTTTTCTTCCAAATAGACCAGCATCTTCTGCATAAAGACAAAATACTAATCTAACACATAATTCATTTAAGTCTTTTTGAGATTGTTCATTTTCTAAATCTCTATATTGTTTAGAAAATGCATCATATAAATTACCAACTAATTCCCCAGCTTTAAATGATAATTCTTCTTCTTTTTTTATATGATCGCTTTTAGAATCAACTAAGAACTGCAATCTATAATATTCTTTTGGCAAATCTTTTAATAATATTTCCTCTGGATCTCCATTAGGATTATTCATATCATAAACAAGAAATGATTTAAAATTACATGTTACAATCCACCTAGGTCTATCATCATAAGGTAGTTCAGCTGAATATCTTTTTGCTTGTTGAAATGGATTTAACAACGAACCATCAGACTGTTTAATTGCTTTTCTTAAATCTTTATCAATAGATTTTTGTTCAATTAATACTTTTGTTTTATCTATAAAAGCATCTATAAAACCTGTTGTTTTATCTATATGAACTGTATCCTCAAATCTAATGAATTGTGATGCATTTTCTATTTCAAATACATCGCTTAGTAATTGAAGCCAAAAAGCTTGTGATTCTCCCTTTTCATATCCCTTATCTTTCCACTGTTCAGCAAATGCTTTTGCTAATTTTTTTTGTTCACTATCCTTCATATTACCTCCAAATAATTAATCAAACAACTCTTTAATAATTAAATCTTCTGAATGTAAATTATTATTTTTTCCCAATAATAAATTTTCATAAAATTTAATTAAATAACTATTATCTTCTTTTACATTTAAATAATTATTAAAATAATTGCTTCTTACTAACGCATTTCTAAAATAAATTGATTTATCTTTAAATAATGTATTATCAACACTATATCCAAGACTAATTAAATACTTTTCTATAAACAACGCAGTAGTTCTAGTATTACCTTTTCTAAAAGGATGAACTTGCCATATGCTAGAAGAAAAATTAGTTATATTATTTATTACTTCTACAATACTCATTCCTTTATAATTTTTTTCTTTTTCTAAAGATATATCATATTCCAAAGATTCTTTTAATGTTTTTGAATCGCCATACGCTACTGAATCATTATTTAAAATCTTTTCATGCTTTGAAAAATCTATTTTTCTAAATTCTCCTGCAAACTCATAAACATCTTGAAATAAATATTTATGAACATATTTTAAGTAATCTACTGATAATTCAAAATTATCTTGTTGCAATAATTCAACAATTCTTGTTGCAATAATTCAACAATTCTTGTTGATACAAAATCACATTCTAATTCATTATGATTTATTTCATCATTACTTCCTTTTTCAACATAATATGCTCTTAAACATTCTTTCACTTCGTCTATAGTCATTAATCCATTAACATTATCTTCTAAAAGTTTTTCAAGACATTTAGATGGTTTTAAATTATCAACTTCCTGCAAACCAATAGCCATATCCCATTCTAATTGTTTTATATATCCTGTTGGTTTACTTATTTCACTATATTCTACATTACTTGAATCAAGTTCTCTTTCACTCATATTAATTCTCCTATCTTATTGCATACTCTACTAAAGTATTAACCTTATCATAAATATTAAATATTTTAGAATATTCTAATAACTTATTAATATCTTTATCTTTACTTTTGAAATAATTGTCTAATACTTCATTCTGTAAATTCAAATCAAAATCATTACTCTTTAGCATGTCGCAAATACATCTTTCAGCATTATATATTTTAATTGGATTGTTCATCATATTAGTTATTTCAACTATTCCAATACCATAATATTTATCTGACACATAATGAATATCATAATCCCCAATAACACGCTTTTTACTATTAACCGTAATATTAATTTTATCCGATTCTTTATATAATAAATTTAACAAATATAAAGCTGTATTATAAGAATAAATTATATTAGGATATCTTTTTTGAAGAATATATAAATCATCTTCTATACTTCCTCCATCTATATATAATCCATGTGATACTTTTCTAATTAATCCACTACCAATATACTTTTTTATTAAAGGTTTACTGATGTTTAATTTAAGAAAATCTGCTGTTGAAATATAATTATAGTTATTCTTTAAAAAATCCTTGATTTTTAATTCATTATCCATCAAATCACCTTTTACTTTCATAACAAAATTATAACATTTATTTTAATTTTAGTAAATGATATCGAATGATATTTTTTCATTATTTTTTAACAGGATTTTTGCTACTAATTTACCACGTTAATTAATATGTTTTTTTAAAATATCAAGCATGGTGTATATACACCCAATTCTTGTTAGGAAAATTCCCTAAAACCCTTCAAAAAAATAGTCTCCGACAGATAAAAAACAAAGTCATTATTTTGAACTTTGTTTAATAATTTCATCTAACTTTGTAGTAATTTTGTCATATTCGTTACACTCATTTGTTTTAAATCTTAATAAAGGAATATTGCATTTTTTTAAAATACTATCTTTCTTTTGATCTCTAATTTTTTGTTCTTTTTTATTATGAAAATAATATCCATCGACTTCAATAGCAAGAATAGGTTTCTTATCAAATTTATTAAATATTAGAAAATCAATATGCGAATTACGATTGATAAATCTAACTTCTTCATCAGTTAAAATTTCTTTATTACCAACAATTTTTCGCAATGGATATACCTTATCTTTCACACTATAAGTTTGATATTTATCCATTTCTAAAATTTCTTTTATAGTATTATACATAATAGTTTCTGAAGCATATTTTGAGAAAGGCAAATGCATTTTTAAATACGATATTCTATCATTTTCATTTACTTTATATAATAGATCAAATATAGAATTAATCTTACTTTCTATTACCTCAAAATTATTATAATTTATATAACTAATCAAATTAGAAATATTAGAAGTGTCTTTTGATTTATATTCATAAGGAGTTACTAAAAACAGTTTATTCACAGCTCTTGATATTGCAACATTTATAGAATTTGGATTATCTAAAAATGGTGTTATATCATTTGCAACAGTACTGAAAATTATTACATCTTTTTCTCTTCCTTGAAATCCATGAACAGTATCAATTGCTAAATTATTACAATTAAATAAATTTTTTAAATATTTCTTTTGCTCTTTATAAGGAGTAATAATTCCAACCGAATCAGTGTCAATATTTATATTTTGATCAGGTATTACTTCATTTTTTATTATTTGTGCCTGCCTATCATTAAACTGACTCTTATTATTTTTTCTAGCATGATTTCCTTTAACACATTTATATTGCTTAATTTGTTCATCATTATTATTTTTCGATAAAATAATCA
>X371_Linnaeus_Two_toed_Sloth__coassemble_990_pt1 | contig 21175 bp, 27 predicted proteins | sample X371_Linnaeus_Two_toed_Sloth__metabat2_low_PE_006 | metagenome-assembled genome bin X371_Linnaeus_Two_toed_Sloth
TAATTTTTAAAATATTATCTAAAATCACTACTTGACTTTATTTAGATTGTCATAAAAAAAGCAGATATTTCTATCTACTCAATAAATTGTAATTTAGTAATGATTAAAATTCTTTATTTAAATTTATTCTTTCAGATATTTTATAAGAAATATATAACATTACAACCATAATAATTGGAATAATAATAATTATATAATTTTCTAGTAGCTTTAATAATTCTAACACTTTTCCAAAATTAAAGATATTACTTAATAAACCACCGATTATGGCTATACCAAATACACTTACAAAAATACCAATTCTTGCTTTTTCTACTCCAAATTTATATATTGTTGGATACATAAAAGATTCAAGTAGAATTGTAGCAAAAGAAGTCCCCAATATGATGCTTAATATTTCTTCATAATTAACTTTTTGTGTTTGAGTATATGTTATTATCAAAGATACAAGACCTACTATAAATGTCGTTATAATAATCATAAGTAATGTTGAAATATATTTCGATTTAACAACATTTTTTCTGCCATTAGGTAGAGTACAAGCATACGAATTCCATTTATTAAACTCATCATAACTAAAAGTTGAAATCATAATCATTACACTTATAAAAGGAAGTATAAATGATATGTCCATTATCCCTTTAAAAGCCATAATAATGTAAACCACAATTAATATGGCTAATGTTTTAAAATTACTTTTAAGCATAATAATATCTTTTTTAATAAATCCCAACATTATTTTACCCCCTTTACCATAATTAACATTAAATCTTCTAATGTTATATTATCAATAGTTTTTATCTTATATTTAGTATTAAATGCTTTTTTGTTTTCAATTAACACATCATATTCGCATTTTGTTTTTATGTATTTAACATAATCTTTTTTGTCTAATGTATCAAATTCCTTTTCAGTACATTTTACAATACCATATTCATTTAATAATTCATCACAAGTTTTAGATAAAACAATTTCGCCATTATTTATAAATGTTATATAATCAGCAATATGTTCCAAATCAGTAGTAATATGACTAGAGAAAAAGATAGAGCACTCTCCATTTTGAATAAAATCTTGAAATATGCTAATTACTTCGTTCCTTGCAATAGGATCAAGTCCACTCGTTGGCTCATCTAATATTAAAAGTTTTGGATGATGAGATAAAGCAGTGACTATTTCTAATTTTTTTCTCATACCCTTTGATAATGTTTTTATTTGTTTTTTCAAAGGCAATGAAAAATCTTTTATATATTTAAAATACAGATTAGAATCCCAATTCTTGTAAGTATCTTTCATAATTGTATTTATATCATTCGGAGTAAGTATCTCTGGAAAAAACATATCATCTAATACCACACCAACATTCCCTTGTATCTTTGTTGTCTCCTTTTTATTATCAAAATTTAATATTTTAATTTCACCACTATAATCTTTAATAATATCTAGTATTGCTTTTATTGTTGTAGTTTTACCTGCACCATTTTCGCCAATAAAACCCATTATCATTCCTTTTGGCAAATTAAAATTCACATTTTTTAGTTCAAATTCAAGATATTTTTTTGATAAATTTTTAACTTCTAAAATATTATCCATTATTTTTCCTCCTCATATAAAATTTCCATCATTTCTAATATTGTTTTTTTATCTATATTATTCAATTTTGCAATATTAACTGCTTCATCTAATAATGTTTCTATTTTATTTAATAATTCTTCTCTAACAACATCTTTGTTAATTTCGGCAACATAAAATCCTTTTTGTGGTACATTTATAACATATCCATCTTTTACTAATTCTTCATAAGCATTTTTAGTTGTTATAACACTACATCTTAAATCTTTAGCTAGAGACCTAATAGATGGTAATAACTCTCCAGCCTTTAATTCATTTGAAACAATTTTTACTTTAATTTGTTCTTTAATCTGTTCATATATTGGAACACCACTTGAATTACTTATTATAATTTCCATAATTCACTTCCTCTGTATATATTTATTATATACAGTATATACAATTTTGTCAATATAAAAAAAAGAACAGATTAATTATTCTGCTCCACAAATTACTATTTATCTATTTCTTCTAATAGTAAGTCAAAATCAGATTTATATAATTTATCTTGTTTTATTCTATATTTTTCAAATTCTGTTAATGCTTTATCGCAAGCAATTTGATGCGATATTTTTCCAGCATCTTTTAGCACATCTAAATCATCTGCTAATAGGAATTTATCAATTCTTGTTGCCCAGTCTTCCATTGTCATAGGTATATGTCTTTTTGCTCTGTTTTCTGCTAAATCTAAAAATGCTGAAACAATTAGTTCTAAACTTTCTAATTCTTCTTTACTTAAATAGTTTTTTGCAATAACTACATCTGTTTCTAAAATTTTACCATTAGGGGAATTTTTCCAATTAGTCAGTCCCATATGTTCCTTATCTGCATCTGCTCTATTATATATAATTTCGGCAGCTGTTTTATGCGATACAGCGTAATGCATTTTATTTTGAACTTTTTTAAAAAACTTAATAGTTGTAGGAGATTTTTTATCATAATCTACACTAGTAGCATATATATCCGTTACTTTTTGATAAAATCTTCTTTCAGATAATCTTATTTCTCTTATTTCTGCAAGTAATGAGTCATAATAATCCTCATCAAAGAAAGCTCCATTTGCCATTCTTTTTTTATCTATTATATAACCTTTTTTTGAAAACTCTTTTAATATATAAGTTGCCCATCTTCTAAACTGAATTGCTCTTTCTGAATTTACTTTATAACCAATAGAAATAACCATATCTAAATTATAATATTGTACATTTCTTTTTACTTCTCTATTCCCTTCATTTTGAACTAGTAAGAATTTCTTACTAGTTGAATTTTGTTCTAACTCATAACTACCGTATATATCATTAATATGCATAGTAATATTATTTCTGGTGGTATTAAAAAGTTCTCCAATAGCTTTTTGGGTTAACCATAAATCTCCATCTTCAAATCTAACTTGGACTCCTTTATCATGAGTTTGTCTTTCAAAAATTAAAAATTCAGCACTACTGCTTCTAATTATTAAATCTTTTGTCATATTCCCGCTCCTTTCTATAATATATTTTTTCTTTTAAATTTTAAAGTGTTCAACGGCGACCTCAACCCTACAATTCCTCACCCAAAAAATAGGATATTTTAGTCAAAAAATGCTATTTTTTATGATTTTTTCATTTTTTTATAAAAATCGTGTAAGATCTAAATCTTCTAAAATCCTTTATTTATAAGTTTTTTTGAAAGTGTGCAATAAATCGATATCAGTCAGTTAATTGTCGTATTTTGTCCTTTATTGCCGTTCATTATTATCACTTCCTCAGTTTTTTATCATTTTTCTTTCGCTTAACGGTAAGATTTCATTTACTTGTTCATCATATAAATTATTTACTAAGTTGACCGAAGCATCTAATAGCGATTGCAAATCTTCATAAGGATCTTTACCATAATCTAATCTATATAACCAATCAAGATATTTAACTTTAGCAGCATCGTTAGGTCTTCCGTAAATAACTTTACCACTATGTAGCCAATAACCAAATTCAACATTTGTAGTAAAAGCTGCCATATCTGGTAATTTTCTCGGTATCCAAAATAAAATTACCGTCGCATTTGTTAAAGCAATTCGCTCCCACATTGCTTGATCAACATAATCTTCTTTAGGCTTCCAAGTAGAATATTCAGGAACATAAACTATTCCATCAAACCCAATTTGTTCTAAAATTTGACAAGCCTCACTCCTCCAAGAAACAACATTTTCACCTCGTGGAGTTGGACCTGCTAAAAATATAGATTCCTTTCCTTTAATAACCTCTTGGTCAGAATAATTAATTATCATATTTCGCCTCTTTCATATTTATCTATATAAGCTTTTTATAACATTCATAATAGTATCTTCTGCCTTTTTCTCATTATTCGAAAAGCTTATTTTACTAATGTCCCATTGACTTTAAAAGCATATGGGTTCTTTGTGGTAACAATAAAATCCAATATTCTCTCTTCTCTACATTTTTTCTACTCATTTTTATATCTTCTATATATAATTATAACATAAAAAAATGGAATAATTCCATTCTTGTACTAATATTTCTCGTGATAATTTTTTAAAACTGTTTCTTTAACTTCAGATAGCCTTTTTTCACTAGTGCTTTAAAATTTATAATCCCAAAACTTCCATTATGCTTTAAATTAAAATAATCATTCCTATAATATTAAACAACTATCTCACATAAAAATTTAATACCATATGCCACTCTTTGCTTATTTTGCTAACTTTTATATTATGTTTTTATTTTTATTAATAAATATAAATTGCTATTTCCCTATTGTAGTTGACTTTGATGCATATTCTATATAATTGATATTACATCTCAAAGCATATACTAAATATTCAGTAAAAATTTTTGTCATTACTTTTGGAATATTTTCTAAAAAAATGTTCAGTTGTTCTTCATGTGAATCCTCTTTATTAGTCTCAGATTCGTTTTTTGGAAAATCTGATATTCCTTTTATTACAACACATTCAACTCCATTAGCCCTGCATATATACTCAATTGCTGCTGACTCTGTATCTGCTATTGTTATTCCATTTTCTTTTAGTTCAACATAGTCTTTCCACATAACTACTGGTTTATCTGCTGTACCAATCGTTCCAGTTAAAATTAATTTATTTTCAAAATCATTTAAAACAGTAAAAGAATCTTTTATTAATGGTTCTGTCTCTTTTACGGTACAATCATATTGAACCGCTTTATTTGGTATAAAAATATCTAATACTTTATATTTATCATCAATTCCTGCACATGTCCCTACAACAATTATCTTATTAAGATCAAAATGATCTATCATATATTGTGTAGATGCGGACGCATTCATCTTTCTTACTCCACCTAAATACAAAATAACTTCTTGATTATCAATTACCTTTTTAAAATATTCGCCAAAAGGATATCTTATACATTTCTCATGAGATACACCAAAATAATTTAATGTAGCCTCCCACTCTTTTTTAGCCGCAACACTTATTCCTATCATTTTTTCACTTCTTTCTTTATAAATTTAGTTCTATCACTCATATAATTATTTTCTCTTTTCAAATATCAATTTAATCAAATTAAAAATATCAATTAAATCATTTAACTAATACTCATATTCCATATGAGAAATACTTCCTGCTTTTTAACAAATTTCTCTCCTAGCTCAGAACAAATCTTCAATAACGTTAATCCAATCTTGCATTGTCATAATATATCTTTCTTCATTTTGTTCACAAGCCACTATTAAAACTTTAAATTTCTTAAATTATAACATTAAAATAACGAATTATAAACTATATGTAACAAAGTTTAAGATAACATCAACATTATAGCACACCCTATTTATAAATTAAAACTTATCATTGCATATCCTTATTTAACCATTCCGTCGATTTTATAATCATATACAAACTTATAATTATTATAATTAAGGCAATCCCTCCACCAGTTATCATTATCATTATTTCAAAGAAACCTGCCTGGTCACCCCCAAATGTCGGAATAAGAATTATTTCTAATGATATTAATGAAACTAAACTCGTAATAACATTTATAACCTTTGATGCCGATATCAAAGGACTTTTATATTTGCGGTATTTAATCAAACCATAAATTGATGTAAATAGTAGATAAAACGTATAAACTGCTACTGTAATTGCCATCCAGTTTGGATAAATATTTACTATCTTTTGATTTACTATAATTAAAATAATCATTGTCAATATTACATTAGTAAATAACAATATAACTCCTGTTTTTCTATAGCTTGTATATTCAACTTTTAAATCAATATCACCATTTAATTCTTCTTTTGCTATATTAGAGCGAAGTATAACCAATAAAAAATAATATAAAGAAAACGATATAAACCAAAATGATTTAAAAACTATACCTGACAACAACTTAAACAAAGAATATATTACATTGAGTATCAGTGACACAAACAACGATATTTTATATCTTAATTTATGATCTTCCTTATATTTACTTAAATACTTATCATTATCTATAAATTTATTTATTTTAACTTTAATCACCATATATATTCTTATACATATTACAATAAGAAAATAAGTCATTATCAAATATAAAACATAAGATACTATCGTACCAAAACCATCAAAAAAAATAAGGTATGTAAGTGAAATTAATATAGTTAATAAACCAGCTAACAAAATATGATCTTTAGGATATAAAAATCTTTTCATTCTAATAACTCCTCTCAAAAAAAATAGGAACCAAAATATAAGTCCCCAATTTTTTCTTACTTATTACCTTTTATATAAGAATAAATAGGATAATTCAATACACAGACTACTAAACCAACTATACCTGTAATTAAACCAATTACCATATCTGATTTCGTTGCTTCGTCAATCATAACTCTACTCATTCCATATCCCATTACTAAAGCACCTATAACTCCAATAACCCAAGTTGCTATAATTCCCCAATTTATTCGCTTTCTCACTTTAGTTTTAGGATGATTTTTTTTGTATACAGGAATAATACATAATAATATAATAAAGCCTGCTAAACCTACTATAATTCCTTCTTTTAACATATTCCATTCTGAAATCAATCCCATGCACATTCCTATTGCAAAAATTAATCCTCCAATAGTTCCTAATATAATTTCTAACAAAGTTTCCTTTTTCACTTTTGCCTCCTTTTTCTATTATCATTCTCATTTTTGATTGTTTAATCTTCTTTTTGCGTCTTCAACGGATTCACCATCTCTAGTTAAATATTGATCAACAAACCTATCTTCAATACTCTTATATCCATCTACAATTGTATCTTCAATTTTTTTATATCCCTTAACCATGGTATCTTCAACTACCTTATATCCCTTAACAACATTATCTGCTATTTTTTTATTAAAATTAATTAGTTTCGATTTAGCCATATTACCACCTCCTTCTTGTCTTGTTAATACAACCATAGTATAATATAGACACATGTCTAATTCAACCAACAGATATTAGCAAAATGTCTAAATTAAAGGAGTTTTTATTATGAATATAACAAATAACAAAAGTAAAAAAAATTCTACCGAGAAAATTGAAAAAGCACTTATAGAACTTATTCAAAACAGAGAACTATCAGAAATAAAGGTAACTGACTTAGTAAAAAAAGCTAAAATAAATCGTTCAACTTTTTATGTCAATTACCTCGACATTTACGATCTTGCTGATAAAATTAAAACAAAAATGTATCAAAATATTTTAGATCTGTACCAGGATGAAACTATAAAAAAAGAACATTCCTACAACTACTTAAAATTATTTCGACACATCAAAGAAAATCAAATTTATTATAGAACTATGTTTAAACTAAACTTTGACTTTTCAATTCACTATAATAATTATTTAGAGAAAGAAAATGCCATTAAATATTTAGGAACTACTAAAAATCTTGAATATCATGTTGAATTTTTTAAAGCGGGGATGAGTGCAATCATAAAGAAATGGTTATTCAATGGTTGTATTGAAAGCCCCGAAGATATGGTAGAAATTTTAAATAAAGAATACATAAGAAAAAGTCTTGAAAAATAATCAAGACTTTTTTTATTAATAACTTTAAAATTGTCAAATGCAAATCTATCTATAAGTCAAATTAGAAATTAAATAAATTATAATATCCCAAGTTTTGGGAAAGTTCTGCAATATAATACTTTCTATTTCTGATTTTGTAACTTTATCCTGTAATAACTCAACCGCTCCCTTTACATGGTTTCCAATAGCAATATAACCATAAGCATAATCTCCCGATGCAACATATTTAGCTAGTGCCACTCCACCTATTGAATAAAATCCAAGAGATATTCCTCCAATCGAAAATAATCCTATTGATATACCACCAATAGCAATACTACCAATAGATATCCCCGCTATTGAAAAAAGTAATCCTAAAGCAAATGCACCCAATGATATAAGCCCTATACTTACTGCTCCTAAAGCAAATAAACCAATTGCCACTCCACCTAACGCCACAATTCCTTTTGCAACATTACCAACAGCAATAATCCCTTTAGCTATTCTAATCTCTCGACCCAATCCGATGTTAATATGAACCAACGGAAGTCCACTAATTTTTATTTTACTAATATACTCATAACCCCTACTAGAGCTATCAACATATACTTTTTGAGCATCAGTAACTAATTGATCCAAACTAATATCGAATGTCTTAGATAACTTTTTAGCCTGTCTTATATCTGGACTAGATTCTCCTAGTTCCCAATTACTTATCGTCTGCCTTGTAACTCCTATTTTTTCTGCAAGTTGCTCTTGTGAAAGATTTTGTCTTTTTCTTAATTTTGAAATATTTTTTCCAATATCCATATAATTCTCCCTTTCACCAAAACACTTTACCCTTCATCCAATATTTAATCCACCAAATTATTTTGGAATTTACGCAAATATTTTTAACATTTAGATTAACCGTTTATCTACAGCTCTCAATAAATTTATTTAGATTTATTTCATGATAATCAATATTCTTAATTTTTCTTGTCACTTTAAATCCATATTTACTTTTATCTTTCATTTTTATTTTTATAAGTTTTCCTATAGTATCATATTTTATACTTATCTTATCAATATCTTCATTTCTCAAAAACATAGTTTTAGCTAACACCACTTCTTTTTCATTTCCTATTTTTTCTATTGGAATAAGACCTATGCCTTTTTCATTTTTATTAAAAATATAACCAATCGTTCCAGTTGCTTTTCTTACTCCCGCAATAGCTCCACCAATAGCACCAAAACACATAAGTATCACATCACTTACTGTATCCTCTGGTTGAACTACAAAACAATAATTATAATCTCCATAACAATCAGCACGTTTTAAATATTCCTCTATTTTCTCAAGAGTATCTAACTTATCCATCCTATCAACTCACTTCCAATTATTACTTAGTACTTAATCATATTATATCATATTTTTTTATCTCTAAAGCACCTATTATATATGAAAAAGTTAACATAAAAAGAATAGATTAATAATAATCTATCCAACACCTCTAAAAATATCTATCTCAAATTTTGCTTAATCCTCAATAACACTACTAACTATTTCAAAACTACTATCATAATCAAAATAATTCTCTTTATTATTATAAAAAGAAATTGAATACCTATTTTCATTATATAATCCATTATCATAACTTAGTACTGCATAATTAAAGTATTTATCACCACTACGATTTTCAATTAAATATCCTCTTAAATCCTCATCTAAATAATAAAATTTATCATAAGTCGGAATTGTAAAATTAACATAATTTCTTACAATATAATTAATTTTTATATCATCACTTTTTGTAAAAATACTTTGTTTAAAATCCGCGTGTCTTTCATAAAACTTTATCATATCAATGGAATTATGAATATTATACTTATCCAATAATTTATAAACATCCATATATGGAAATAAACTACTTCTAATACCATAATAATCTAAATTACTTAAGTCACTATGATAGTTATTACAAATCAAAATCATCGCTTCAAAATCTTTACTCTCTTCAAGCCCCTTTACATAAGTTTCACAATCATCATTAACAAAAACCGACTTAGCCTTATCAGTAACAAGCTCAAATCCTTTCGGAATATAAACATATAATTCATCCAACACCTTTTGATTTGCCATCTTATTATTTTTAACCTTTACCGTCTTAATATTTTTATTATTAGGAAAAGCTTTAGTTTCAAAATCAGTATAATTATTATAATAAACATATGCAATAAAAGCTTTATAAAATAAATATATTATTACTACTAATAAACTAAAAATTATTAAAGTTCTTACTTTCTTATTTTGTTTTTTATTATTATAATCTATTGTTTTAACAAAATTTTCTTCTAACTTATTTTGATAATTATCCTCATTTAGCTTTTCACCAGATAATAACTCATTAATTGAAATATCCAATTCCTTACACAAAGCATTAAATATAGAATAATCCGGCATACAATTACCATTTTCCCATTTAGAAATTGTTCTATTACTTACCCCTAATTTTTCAGCTAATTCTACTTGAGTTAATTTTTTGAGTTTTCTTCGTTCTTGAATAAACTTTCCTATTTTTTCTTGATTCATAAATATCCTCCTTATCATAAACAACCATATCAAACAAATGCTAAAAAAAACAGGAAGTATTAGTGGAATTTACTATTTTTAATGCCCTTATATCTTAATCACCAAGTTCATAATTAGTATATTTAACTAGATATTATTAATATCGCCTTTTATAATATCCATGTTAAATTCCTGCGGCCCAATTACTTTTCTTACTCCCATTCCCACAACACCACGTTTCACTTGCTCTGAGAAATAACTTCTTCTATCTTCATCAGCTTTGAAAGCATAAATAGCTCTTGCCACAGCCTTTTTCAACGCCTCATATGAATAACCAGCGTATTTTGGATTATTAAATTGTCTATTAGTTTCATCATCAATTCTAAATAATATTGTAGTATCAATTTGTGAAGTCAAATCTGCTAAATAAACATCATAGCCTAATGTATGTAAAGCATTAATAGTTGCAATTCGTAAAGGAAGATTTAAATAATTACCATCTAAAATCAGATTATGTTCCCTATTATTTTCAATGTCAAAATCAACCGCAGTAATTATTTCATCTCTTGGTATTTCTCTGTAAGCCCTACCTCTAGCTACTTTTTTTACCGCACTATCCCAAGAAATCATTTCATATCCCTTATTATTTTTCATAAATTCCCTAGCCCATGTAGACTTTCCGTTACCAGAATATCCAAGTATTATAACTGCATCCTTTGAACTTTTTTCCGAACTTAAAGTCATATTTCTATCTAATAATTCTATTAATTCATCATAAGAAGAAACAGCATTTTCTTCCAATAATTCTTCCACCTTCTTAAACGCTCTCTCAAATACCATTATTTCTAACTCCTTTAATTTAAATGAAAAATATTATGACTCTATATCATCTCATCATCATAATATTTAATATTATATTTATTCAATAACTTTATCACACTCTCAAAATTATCAGCCAACACTTTCTCCCCTAAAATACCCAAACTATTAGCAGTCTCGATATTTTCCTTTCTATCATCAACAAATAAACACTCACTTGGTATTAACTCATATTTACCTAATAATGTTTTATATATCCCTACATAAGGTTTTATTTGATGAACTAAATATGATAAAACATATCCATCAACTATAGAAAACAATCCACTCTTTGCTACAAGCTTAGTCGTATATGGATTAATATTTGATAATAAATAAACCCTATAATTATTTTTCTGCAAGTTTTTAATTAAATCTAACATTCTCTCATCAACCAAAGCATAGTCACTATAATTACTTAAAAAATCCTTAACTAAAGTATCGTTTGCATGGTTAGTCCTATCACTAATCATCTCTATTGCCTCATTTCTCGTAATATAACCTGTATCAATAAGACCATAACCTAGCCATTCTGGCGAATTAATTATATTATCATATATAAACTTTCGCTCATCATCATCTTCAGTAAAGCGTTCTAATACTTCATCAACTTTAAATCTTAATATTACATTACCAATATCAAAAATTATATTTTTTATCATAAAATACCCCTCCAAAATTTAAATTGCCATTATTAATTTATAGTACTATGAATTATATCTCTAATTTCAAAAATTCTCTCTTCTAAAAAGTTAGGATGTTCTTTTAGCCAACGTTTATTAAGTGGCGATGGATGCGGCAAAACTAGTGTTAATTTACCGTTCCAATAATTATTTTTAAATACTAATGAAGAAAAATCTTCTTCTGGAAAAAAAGCCTTTGCTGCTTTCGCACCAATTAAAATATAAATCTCATTTTCAATAACTTGTAATTCTTTAAAAACCCACTTTTCTAGACAACACCTAGGTGGTTGTTTGTCATTACCATTTTTATCTTTTCCAGGATAACAATGAGCCAATGCTCCAATATAAAAATTATCCTTATTATAAAAATCTTCATCACTTATCTGATACCAATCATATTTTAGTGTTTTTCCACTCATATCAGTAAATGGCTTTAAAGTTTTCGAAACATTATTTGACGGAGCCTGACTTATTTGAACAATTTTTGAATTTTTCTTTCCCCAAACAATTGGACGCGGTATAAAACCAAATCTATCTTTACAATAAGCACAATTTTTAATAGCCATCATAAGTTCTTCAAACATAATTATCACTCTCACACTTAATTTTATCATACAAAAATAGAAACATAAAGTTTCTATTTATTAATAATTTCAGCTTTGCACAAAGAAATAAAAGTGGGATTAGCATTATTATCATTTACTAAGACAACCATTCCGTATTGACTCGCTATCACCCGACCACTTCCTACCGTTTGTCCACCAGCATTAATGCTAACTGAAGCTGTATTGACCGGCAGATATGCTCTTGCCGCTGCTTCACAATCAGCATCACATCCCGTTGGAACAGGCGTTGGCACTGGTAAATATGTTATAGAGTTATTATAAGTCGAACTCGTAATGCGAATCGCAGTTATTCTGCATAAAGATACCGCTTCTTGTGGTACACCCTGAGTATTAACTAATTGTAATAATCCAGCATTAGGATTTGAATTTGGCGACGGTAATAGACTTCCTAACCTACCACTAACATTATTACCACTTTCCATACTTATTTCAACATTATCCGTTGGATATAGTGTAATAAGTTGTCTTATAACATTGCGCATCTGGGCAACACAACTACAACTAGCCCCAACTATACTACTTCCAGCAGGTCCCGTTGGTCCCGTTGGACCTATAATCCCCTGTGGACCTGTTGGACCAGTTGGCCCTATATTTCCTTGCACTCCCTGTGCTCCTTGCGGACCAGAGACACCTTGCGGTCCAGTAACGCCAGTTGGTCCGGTTGGTCCAATAGAACCAGGAAGTCCTTGTAAACCTTGAATTCCCTGTGGACCTGGTGGCCCCGTTGGTCCCGTTGGACCTATTTCTCCTTGGATTCCATCATTTCCTTGAATTCCTTGGATTCCTTGTGGACCTGGCGGACCTTGTGGACCTGTTGGTCCCGTCGCTCCAGCATCGCCAGGAAGTCCTTGTAAACCGGTATCTCCTTGTGGTCCGGTTGCGCCGGTAGCTCCAGTCGGACCTATTACGCCATCATTCCCCGGAACTCCTTGAATCCCTTGTGGTCCCGGTACCCCTTGTGGACCCGTTGGTCCCGTTGGTCCAGTTGCTCCATCATTCCCTGGCAGTCCTTGAATTCCCTGTGGACCAGGCACTCCTTGAATCCCTTGCGGGCCAGTCGGACCAATCTCACCTTGTTCGCCAGGAAATCCCGGTATTCCTTGAAGTCCCTGCGGACCGGTTGGACCTGTAGCCCCTGTTGCACCCGGAGCACCATCATTTCCTTGAATTCCTTGAAGTCCCTGCGGGCCAGGAAGTCCTTGTGGTCCAGTTGCGCCCATTGGACCAGTTGGACCAACATCACCAGGATCTCCTTTAGGTCCTATTGGTCCAGTTTCACCAATTAAACCAATTGCTCCTGTCGGACCAGTCGGACCTATTAAACCATCATTTCCTTGAATTCCTTGTGGACCTTGCGGTCCAATATTACCCTGCGGCCCCGTCGCACCAACATCACCACTTCTCCCAGTTGCCCCAGTAGCTCCAGTCGCTCCACCTGCTGGCCCAGGAGGTCCCTGTGGACCAGTCGGACCAGTTGGACCTAACACAAAGCAATTCCGCAAACTTAAATTACATTTATCATCAAAACATCCCATAAATAAAATCCTTTCTTTATATTTTATGGAAAAAAGTAGAAAGGTTGTCTAAAAATCTCTAAAAAACATATATTTAAATTAGGTGATCATTATGAAAAACAATGCCTTCTTTATGGGCAACTTAAACAAAAAGAATTACTTTGAAGGCTGGTACTTCAAACAAGTTCTAAAAAATGGTGAAGCCTTTGCAATCATACCAGGCATTGCGATTAAAAACCACAAAAAAGAAGCTTTCATTCAAATAATTGAAACCTTCACCAACAAATCATATTACCTCACTTATGATATAAAAGAAATTTCTTTCTCTAAAACTGATTACTACATTAAAATCAAGGATAATTACTTTTCCAAAGATAAAATAATCCTCAACATTGATACAAAAGATTTAAAATTATTTGGTGAACTAAAATTTTCAAATCTTACCCCTCTTTCAAAGACGGTCTATCGCCCAACCATTATGGGACCATTCTCTTACATAAAAAATATGCAATGTAATCATGCTATTATCAGTATGCATCATACTGTAAACGGAACTATCTCTTTAAATAATAAAAAAATAAAACTTAAAAATGCCACTGGCTATATTGAAAAAGATTATGGAACATCTTTCCCTAAAAAATATCTCTGGCTTCACTCCAATACTTCTAAAACAACTAAAAAAATATCATTAACTTTATCAGTTGCTAATATCCCCTTAGGTATTCTTAGCTTCCAAGGCTTTTTCTGTACACTCTTAATTAATAATAAAGAATATTATTTCACAACCTATTATAAAGACTCCCTAAAATTAAGTCCTGTAAACGAATCTGATGATGACAATATTCATATTCAACTTCGCAATAATAAGTATCAACTCGATCTCCTAATTTTCCCTGATCCAGGTATTAATTTAATTGCTCCAATAAATGGTACTATGGAAAAACCAATGAAAGAAAACTTAACTACCAACACTATTATTTCATTAAAAGAACTTAAAACCAATAAAAAAGTTCATGATGACTGTCTCATAAACTCCGGTTTTGAATACGTAAAAGAATAATTATTTATATCATATATATAAAATTTCCATTTCTTTTCAGATTAAAAACATAAAATATTTATTCTTTTATCACTTTATTTCTAAAAAACCATTTCGACTCCATAACCATAGTGCTGTATGAATATCAATTGGTCGAAATTTAGTTCCACTTAAAAGTTCATTCCATCGCTCAATCACAATTAATTGAACATCATTCCTTTTAAATTCTTCCTCATTAATAAGTCCTAACTTATAAGTTGCTTGAACTACATGCGTATCTGGAGCTACCGTTAACGCTTCCATATTTCTATATTCCATATCTGTATATTGCCATATTACATACAACCAATAATTACAAATCTTAGTTCCTGCCAAATAAGGGAACTCTTTTCTTTTTTCTTTTTGTATAAAATTTCTTATTTTATCAACATCCCGATCAAATACTTCAAATATTTTTCTAATATCACCATCAAACAGTTCAACAATTGTCCTACAAAGCCTAATCCAAATTTCTGTTTGTTTATCCTTTTGTAAAGCAACTTTATATTTTACCAATGCACCTTGAACATCTTCAAAACTACGCCTTAACACTTCTTTTGGTTCAAAAACAAACCTAGTAGTCACATCCTGATAAGTCTTATTAGCACTCTCCCATAACTTATATGAATTTCTTTGATAATTCAAAGCCATTGGCAAAGTAAAATACAAATAATTTTCCTTTGTTTCTCTCTGAAATCCAGGATTTGCATCTTCTGGCATTACCTCTCCACCAAGTTTCCCGCTCTTCCACATCTCATATAACTTTTCTACTTTAGTAAAAATATCCACTATTAACCACCTCCATATAAAATTATAATCTCTAATTATTGACTTTCAAATAACATTTATCAAGCCAATTTATTTAGACAAAACTGTCCAAATTTTTTTATATTGCTCTAACTGTTCCAAATTACTAACTTGAGCTACTGGATGATACAAACAAATAATATAAAAATCGCCTACTTTTATTACTGGCTTTTTCTTTATACATTGCTGCAAAGTATTTTCTATCGAAAAACCATAACTTTTTGATAAGGCCAAAAGCGGATAATACCCAAGTGTTACTACTACTTTAGGTTTCACTATTTCGATTTGTTCCTTTAAATAATCTCTACAGTTATTTACTGACTTCGCCAAACAAATATTATCCCCTCGATATGCTTCTCCCTTTCTTGCACACATTATAGCATTTGTAATAAATATACTATCCAAATTACTTATTCTGCCATCACTCGATTCCACCAAAAATTTAGTCAATTTTTTCTTTGTTTGACTGCGCTCACTCTCAATAATTTTCTTCCAATTTATAATACTGCGCTCAAGTAAAAAGTCATTGTACAACCTTTTCATCTCAATATAAGGACCCCAATCTTGTCCAACAATAAAAATTTCTGACTCCAACCGATGATACCAATCAGTCCAAATAGACGGAATATTTTTTGCAAAATCCACCGTCCCAAAAATATTTATAAGTGAACAATCTTGTCCATTCTTTTTAAACAATGACATACACTTTCGACATTTTCCCATCTTTTGAATTAATAAATCAAACCGCTCCTCTTTCATTTATATTCTCCCTACATCTAATATATCATAAAAAAAGAAAGTTGCTTATATTCTTCTTTTTTTCTTCATAAACTTTTTTCTTTCTTCACTTAAACACCTAGCTTTTTCAAACTGTATTGGAAAATATTCTTTACTCTTGTCAAACTCGTAAACAAATTCCGCACTCTTGGGATTTTCTCTTAAGGTATCAATAAGCGGCTCTAAAAAATCTATCAAAACATAGTAATCATCACTACAACTTATTTGTTCATCATAAATACTTTGCTGGAAAGAGGAAAAACCTGTTTTTGAAATTCTTTCTTCTTCCTTCAAATTATAAGTTCTATCAAACCAACCTCTTTTAAACATTCTTTTTGTCAATGCATCAACATAGTATTCCTCATCATGATAACTTATTTCCAAAAAAGGTCTAACCTCTGTTCTAACACCTTCTCTTGTTGGAGAATTATAAGAACAAGAGACAAAAGTAAAATCATCAAAAACTGCACTAAGTGCCGTATTCATATCATATATACAATAATGAGTATCACCAGCCGGCTTAGCGTAAAAATAAGAAATTGGTACTCCACCGGTTATTTTCAAACACTTCTGACGCATTTTTTCTTTGACTGCCAGCGGAATACTAGTAACAGTCGGCTGATAGTCATAAGTCACATGCTCCAAATCATCAACAATAGCCATTTCTTCTAAGTCTAATGATTGTTTTCTTGGATCCATCACTCCAGAATCAACTAAAGCCTCTAATATTGTGTTAGATATTGCTTTTCGATCAAGCCCACTCATATTTTTATGTCTAGTAATATAATCCAAAACGTGTTCGCTTCTATAAAAAACATCATTAACCAAAACATCATAATCTATTAACCTTTTCATAATATCACCTAAATCGGTTCATATTATAACACATAATAAAAAAATTCTCTACTCTTAAAAATCTCCCCCCTTAAAACAATTAGCATCATGAGAAATAATAACCCCTACTGCCTGCAAATAAGAATAAATTATTGTCGAACCAACAAATCTCATTCCTCTTCTTTTTAAATCATTTGATATCTTATCTGATAAATTATTTGTCGTTTTATCTCTTTCATAAATTATTTTATTTCCACCCATAATCCTTAAATAATTTGCAAAAGTACCAAATTCTTGTTGAATTTCTTTAAATACTTTAGCATTATTAATACTTGCCTTTATTTTAAGTTTGTTTCTAACAATACCTTTATTATTTAATAATTCTTTAACTTTATTATCATCATAATTCATAACTTTCTCTAAACAAAAATCATCATATGCTTCTTTAAAGTTTTTTCTCTTATTCAGAATACATTCCCAAGAAAGTCCCGCTTGAAATGACTCAAGAATTAACATTTCAAACAAATATCTCTCATCAAAGTTTTTAACTCCCCACTCTTCATCATGATATTTAACATATAATGGATTATCCAAATTACACCAACTACATCTTTCCATATAATTAATCTTCCTAACTACCAACGACATTTTTTTAAATTAACACAATTATCACTTTTAAATGCAACGCCCTCCTTTAAAAGTAATTCTTTTTGGTCTCTAAAATGAGGTGCCAACCTTCCTAAATGATTGACAACTCTATGACACGGATAATCACCATATATCTCAGCCATACTAAGTATTTTCCCAACCAATCTTGCATTCTTACTTTTCCCAACTAACGTTGCAATTTGACCATAGGTCGCTACTTTGCCTTCTGGTATTTCTGACACAGTTTCCAAGACCAAATAAACTAGTTCCTCATCGATTACTCTATGCATAATTTCCCTCTACTACTTTCCAAATCCAATAAATATTTCTTTTTATCAATTCCACCAGCATAACCAGTTAATTTTCCATCACTGCCTATTACTCTATGACAAGGAACAATAATTGAGATGGGATTATGACCAACAGCCCCACCTACTGCCTGACAAGACATACTCAAACAACCTCTTTTTTCAGCAACCATTTTGGCAATTTCTTTATACGTTGTAACACAACCATATGGAATATCACAAAGCATTTCCCATACCATTATTTGAAATTCGCTTCCCAAAAGACAAATATCTAATTCTTTACAAGAAACTTTTTCACCTTTAAAATACCGATCTAACCAATTCTTCGTCTCCTTAAAAATTTTTAGATTGTCATCAATAATAACCTCTTCTTTTATATTTCCCAAAAAATACTTTTGATTATTAAACCAAACCCCAATTAATTGAGCATTTTTACTAGCCAGTGTCATTTCTCCAATCGGTGAACTATATCTAGAAATAGAAATCACTTTATCTTACCTCCCATTAAATTCTTGTCAAATAAGCTTTTATAATTGCACAATTTTAACTACTTCTGCATCCATACCATCATTTTTATATTTATATACAACAATTTCTTTATCATCAGCAGCTATTCCATAACACTCCCGATCATTTATTTCAACCTGACAACATAAATACATCTTATCATTATCTAATACCTGTTTTTTTTCCCCCTTTTCCAGCTTACTCTCCATATTAATATAAGATCCAGGTAGCTCCCATAGCTGATCGACTTCCTTCAACTCTTCAATTCCTAGTGTCTGAAGAACCTTTATGATGCGTTCCTGCATTGACCTCACCTCTAATGCTAATATATAATACATCTGTTCGTTTGTCAATTCCTTACAATCAATCATTAAAAGCAAAAAAAATAGAAGAGTTTTTCTTCTATCTATACTTCTATAAGTTCATATTCACGAGTACCGTAACCAAGTTTAGCGGCACATTCAATTGTATAAACTCCGTGACGAGATTCAATTCTTTCAATCAAATGATCCTTGCCTGCATCTGTTGAATTATAAACTAAATCAATACACGCTTGATCTATAGCTACTGGATCCGTTGAAATTAATACTCCTATATCCTTCATACATGGATCTTCAGCTACTGCACAGCAATCGCAATCAACCGACATATTACACATAACATTAATATAAATTATCTTTCCTTTAAAATATTTAACGACAGATGAAGCAGCATCAGCCATACTTTCTAAAAATTGTAGTTGATCAACTTTAAACATATCCTCAAAACTACCATCCTCTTTACCTACACAGTGAATATAACTTTTTCCATGGCTTGAAGCACAACCAATAGAAAGCTGTTTCAATGCTCCACCATAACCACCCATCGGATGACCTTTAAAATGGGACAAAACTAACATCGAGTCGTAATTTTCTATATTCTTACCAACATAATTTTTCTTAATTCTTTGACCGTTAGGAATTTCTAAAACTAAATCCGGCCCTTCAGCATCCAAAATATCAACATCAAAATACTTTGTCCAACCATGATTTTCCATCAACTTCTTATGCTTATCTGTTGTATTTCGTTCACCTTCATAAGCTGTATTACATTCAACAACTACACCATCAACCTTATCAACAATGGCTTTCACAAACTCTGGCTTCATATAATTTTGATTTCCCTCTTCACCAGAATGTAATTTAACAGCTACCTTTCCTGGTAAAACAACACCTAATTTCTCATACATTTTTACAATACTTTCAGGCGAAACTTCCTTAGTAAAATATACTTTTGCTTTTTCCATCTAATTATCCCTCCTATCATTATTATACTACTAAATACACCCAAGTACAAAAATTTTTTTCTACATATTTATATTTATACATCCAATTATTGTTTTAAATTTGGACTCCTAAGCATTAAAATTATTTCCTTATTATTACTAAAAAACAGCCTATTTAGTATGTAATTTTTTTCTATTAACTACTTCTTTTTTATTTTTTCGAAGATTATGTAAATAACCACTATATATATCTTCAAGAGACATTGTTGGATTATTTATCCGCATTGCTACAATATCAGTACAAACTTTCTCCAAATATGGAAAATCGTCCACTAAATAACGAGGGGCTTCCATATTTTCTAATAACGCTATATTTCTTTCTTCTGAAGCAGCATCAACCATAACAAACTTTTCATTTTGCTTTTTTAAAAAATCAGCTAGTTCACCACTCTCGTCACAAAAAACACCTTCAAGTCCATCAAATAAAGCTTCTCGCGCAATAACTCCAACCGTTTCCTCACCAGCAAACATTACCTCAAAATCACTAGTTAAAGTGGGCATTACCCTAAAAATATCATCTTCCAAATCAAATTTTCTATAAACATATGGAACATTCTCTATCTCTGTAATAACATCTGCAAAAAACATACATGTTTTATCAAGTGACACTAAAGAATTTAAATACAAAGCATTCTCTTTTGAAGCAACTAATTCTCTTTGTGCATTAATTCTCCTTTTTAAAGTCAATCTCTCATTATTAAAGGCTAAATCCCTAAAGGATTTAAATACATTTAATACACCTTTATAATCATCAGCATACTTCTTCTCTAATGCCCTTAACCCCCTCTTCTCTGCACAAATTTCCTCAAAAATATTACTTACTTGTCTATTAACATCCGGCATAATTTTTCTCCCTTCCAAGACTTCGGTTATTCAATTATAATTCATCCAACTAATTTTTTCAATAAAAAAATTATGCCCAATAAGCATAACTTTAACTTTATATTAAAAATGTTTCTAAAAAATAAATATTAACTAATATTCAAATATTAAAATCTTACTTTCTTATCCTATAAAAACATTATAAATTATAACAATATAAATAAATACT
>X371_Linnaeus_Two_toed_Sloth__coassemble_996_pt1 | contig 20763 bp, 29 predicted proteins | sample X371_Linnaeus_Two_toed_Sloth__metabat2_low_PE_006 | metagenome-assembled genome bin X371_Linnaeus_Two_toed_Sloth
AACTAAAAAAGGTATAATTATATATAATAATAAATACTTCTTTCTATTATTTAATAAGTGCATTAAATCATTTACTAAAATAAATTTCATATCATTTTTCCTTCTTTGTTAAAATCATGAAAATCACATAAATAATTGCAAATGTAAAAAGCATAAATAACACTGTTGACAATAATTCACTAATAAATGAATCGTAACTAACATTACATAAGAAATTATATGGTGTAATATTATACCAGCAACTATCTTTTGCTGATAAAGAAAAGGTAAACAAACCTATACAAAATATAAAATCAACTATAAATATTTTGTTATTAATCTTATAATATAATAATGAATTTAATATTGCTAAAAAGATTATTACAAATATATATCTCGCAAGATAAAATAATAAGTAAACAGCATTTAAAATATCATATTTACCATTTTTTATACCTAGATTACCAAATTTCGCAATTAACATAAAAGAAAAAACAATTACCAATACCATTACAAATAACAACATATTTATTATAAAAGTATATTTTATAATTTGCTTTATAACATTTTTTTTACTTTTTAATCTTAATATTAAAAAATCAAATTCATCATTAAAAACAGAACAAATATTAAAAGTATTAAGTAAAAACAAAAATATAATTGCTATGTTAAACCAAATAAAGGAAAAACATATAAGCATACCATCTACAACTCCAATTTTATTACCTGCACTTATGAAAAATGCCCCATATATACAAATTAAAATTGCTATCCAATATATCATTTTAAATTTTTCTTTACTCATGATATAGTTCACAATATTATAGAAATTAGACAACTTGCTTTTCATTTTCTAATACCACTCTTTCCTTGTTTCTTGTATAAAAACACAAATAACTTAGTAATGATAAAAAAATAACCAGTGTCGTCATAACTACTATAATATAATTAGTATTTTCATAAAAATACCAATATCCAAATATATTCATATCAGCTGCAACATTTAGATTAAAAATCCCACCTAATATATACACACCTACAACTAAATATACAAATAAAGTTAATACAATTACTAAAATATAACTTATTATTATACTAACAATACTATTTTTATTTTTAAGAAACGAAAGCATTCCAATTATACCATAAGAAAAACTTAATAAATATTGTACCAAGCAAACTATAAAACCATATAATAGATAATTACTATATTTCCACTCAAAATACGAAAAGGTTTCCTGAATTTTACTAATATTAGGTGTAAAATTAAACTTAGTTATACAACATGAAATAATAAAAATAATAATTAATATTAGTGGAGTAAATAAGGAAATCTTTGCAATCGATTTTATTTTATCAATAATATATTTTTTATAACTTTCTCTCATTAATACATTTTTTATCATCCCTGATTTAAATTCTTTATGATTTCGCCCTACAACTGAAATAATAATTAATAAAGCCGATAATGGCTGCATAATAAAAAATATCGTATTTCTCAATATCTCACTAGTCAAGGTTATTGCATCAAGTGATTTAATATTTTCATATGGATTTTCATTAAGCAAATACTCATTTACTAATTCTTTATTATTACCGAACGCTCTGCATATATCAATCTCATCAAAATTATCTGATAAGCAATTTTCTTTAATTTCATCATATGTTTTAAATAATTCTTTTGGATAATAATCATTAAAATACTGAATATAACTTAATATTACTAGGCATAGCATTAATGCAAAAATAACTATAGGTATTTTATTTAAATTATATATTAACTTTTTTTTCATAAACAAACTCCTTAAAAGATAGAAGGTGAAATGAAATTATTTGTTTATTGTTCTACTACCCAAGTACCACTAAAATATGTAGGCAAAATTACCCATTTATCTACTTTTATTAATAAGTGATAGCTACCAGTTAGTGAACTATCAGATAAGGTTACATTTTTTCCCTTTATTAAAGATACCCATTTTTCTTTTGTTGTAACTGGAGCAGTATTTCGGTGAACTGCTGCAGCAATAGGTTGTGACACACCCGTTCCTTGCTCCGTTGCCCCAGTTTCATACATCAATTGATTGCCAGCTATATACTTCTCCTTATTAGGAGACTCCCAAGACAATGTAAAGGCAGGTATTTCTATTGCTGCATAACTATACCATTGCTGATATGCCTGTGTATCAGCACAAGCAAAAACTACTGCAAAAATAAATAAAAATATTGTATACTTTATATATTTCATATTACCTCCTATAATCCACCCTCTACCCAATTATATTTTATAACTTATTAAAACATATTGCAATATTCATACCACAATTAATACTTTCTTAAATTTTCAATAAGCTAATTTAATATATACTTTCTTTCAACTCGTTTTCCTATCGAACACATAACTTCATAAGGGATTGTTTTCAAATACCTCGCCACCTCTTTTATATGCTGAACATTCTTCAAAATAATAACTCTATCATGGCATTTAATAGTCTCATCAACTTTTACAAATAACATATCCATACAAATATTTCCAACAATTTTATACTCCTTATCATTTATATATACAAATCTACCAGTATTTTTTCTAATTATTCCATCAGCATATCCAATCGGCACAACAGCCACTTTCTCTATCTCTTCTTTTGCTACATACTTTGCATTATAACCCAACGTTTCTCCTCTTCTTAAGATATTCATTTGAACAACTTCACTATAAACACTAAAAGTATCTTGTAAATTTAAATCACTATTATTTGTAAATCCATACATCATTATCCCTATCCTGCACCCATTTACTTCTTTTGATTTAATATGATTTATAATTCCATCACTAGCCGCTACATGAACGATTTTTATTTTTCTCTTATCAATGCCTTCAAGCATCTTCCCAAAATACTCAAGTTGTCTTTCGCTAATTTCTCTATTATTAGCCTCATATAAATGCGTATATATTCCCTCAAGTTCTAAGTTTTTTTCTTCTAACAAATCAAAGATTAACTCTAACTCTTTTTTATCTGAAACCCCTAATCTATTCATCCCTGTATTTATTTTTAAGTGGGCTTTCAAATTCACCAAATCAACATCTTGTAATTCTTTCATATATTCCAAAGAAGGAATTGTTATTGTGATCTTTTTTTCTCGGCAAACTCCAATGTATTCAGTAGGAATTACTCCTAAACATAATATAGGAATATCATTTATTTTTTCTCTTATAAATAAGGCTTCCTCAAGAGTTGCCACTGCTACATAATTACAGCCACCAGCAATTACAGCTTTAACACTTTCAATCCCTCCATGACCATAATTATCTGCTTTCACAACTCCAATATAATACTCATACTCATTATAATAATTTATTATTTCCTTAATATTATTCTTTATATTATTAACATTTATTTCAAGATAAGTATTTCTCTTCAATCCCATTTATACTCCTCCAATCAAAAATATAACTTCTCCACTAAACTATTCCTTACCAACAATATTATTCCCAACTAACAACACCTAATTATCATCTTTCCTACCCAAGTCTCATGATAAACTTCAAACAAAAGAAAAAAATAGCCCCATTAGCAGCGAGCAAAACTATTCTCTATCTATCTTTCTTTCTCTATTTTTCATTTATCATTTTATCAATTGTAGGTTTAATTCTTATTCTTCTTATTATATTTACACTCAGAATAAATTATTCCTATTATAAAGCCAACAGCTAAGCCACCAAATCCCATAAAATATGCCAACATAAATAACCACCTTTCTTATCAAAATACTATCAAACCATTCTATTTTATTAATGAAATAACATATTTATCATAATCATTAAAAATAGAATCACTTTTTGTTAAAAACTCTTTATAATGTTCCAAATAATCATTAGCTGATTCAAAATCGTACTCAAAATTTTTATTTATTTCTCTACATAATAACGCTTCAATATAACCCTTTAAACCGTTCTCAGCATTTGTCTCGATTAAATCTTTAATTGCATATTCAAAAGTCTCTTTTGGATATTTTAATAATTCCGTATATTCTTTCTGACTTGCTTTAATATAATCATAAGGATTTGATGATGCCTGTGGACCATTATTAACTATCACCTCAAGATTTTTAGATATATCAATTTCTTCTTCAAGATGTTCTCCTTGCTCAAATTTAATATATTTAGAATTTACCACATTTTTCTTAAACCATTCTTGTTCTTCCTTACTATTGTCGACCAACCAGACAACTACTATCTTATTTTCTTCATCTACGTAGTTATAACTATAATTATCGTAATCTATTACACCATTCTCTTGAAAATACTCAATTATTTGATTATTAATTTTATTCAGTTCTTCAACACTTACATCATCCTCAACCATACACCCTGATAAACCAAATGTTATAAGCCCACCTATCAAAATAAATAACGATACTTTTTTCATAATCATTCCTCCACTATAAATATCAATACTCTCATATAAGACGTAAAAAACACTAACCATATAATTAAACAAAACCACTTTATCTAAACTTAATTTTAGAATATATTGGTTTCTTTAATTGCTCCACAATTGGGTAAGTCGGATAATTATTAATATCCTCAATCATTTTATCTTCCAATAAATCGTCGTAAAATCTACCATAAGCCTCTATCTCCGTTTCCGTCAATGGCCGCTCCATTGAACTTCCTAACCAACACTGTGCTTCATAATGCGATGTATTTTCACATATCTTATCATAAAACTGTGAGGAATAATCCCATAAATGACTATCTACATCACCGTCATTAGCATAATCATATACCGGTAGCAACAGTTCAATATTATACTTTTTAAGTAACGCTGCATATCTTTCTAGCATTTCTTCTTGCTCAATGGCAAACAACTGTGTTTTTCTAGCTCCTTCTGCTATACAATCTACATCAAGTTCTCTTGCGACTACCATGCCTATTACATACATTCCACATCTACAATTTAAACAATTTATCTGATTTTGATTTAAATCACCATATTTTTCTATAATTTCTGATAATGGTATATTAATTGATTGGCGTCTCATATTTACAAATTCCGAAACGCTTTGAAAAACTCCTAAATTATGAACCTTCCCCGTACTGGATTCAGAAAATATTTTTTCTAAAATAGTTGCTCTATTTTTAACATTTTCAATGCCCTCTTCACAGCCATTATCAAAAGTTATAAGATTAACATCATATCCCTGACTAGCTAAGATACAAGCGCTTAAGGTTGAATCATTCCCACCAGAAAAAAATAACAATACTTTTTTCATCCTATCTCCCCAACTAAGTTTTATTTCTCTTTAAAATACAAATTGTTTCAACGTGCCTTGACTGCCCCTATGTATAGGTTTATTTATTTATTTATTTATTTATTTTATGTTATAAATATTTTTATCTAACATTCTATATTATACTTACTAATAAAATTTCTAACTTGTTCCTCAATATCTAAAGTAGTATCGATAGTAAAATCAATTAAATCATCATCTACTTTTTCTACATTATCTTTCATCCATAAGTAATCATTATAATTTGCAATAGAATAATTATCATTATTTAATATTCTTTTATTTAATCTTTCTCCTATAATCAATTCATCACAGACTAACCTAATAACATAATATTTAATACCTAATTCATCATAATATTTCTTTTTTTCTTTCCAATTATGACTAAAGCAGCTGTCCACTATACAACTTATATTATTTTTTAGTAATCTTTCCAATCTATATTTTTGTAATATCGTTTTGCTATTTGTTTCATCACTATAATCATTTAACCAGTTTCTAATTTCATCATTGTTAATAATTACAGAATTATCATATTTTTGAATCAATTTAGAAACAGTACTTTTTCACATACCTGTAAAAGCATCATATAAAATGATATATGGTTTATTTTTAAATTTTCCTTTTATTGGAAAACTTTTTATAAATGATTGTTTTAATTCTTCTTTCATATTTATTGATTCCTTTCTAACAATGCATAGACAGCTCAAAGTACACAACATATTGATTTATTTTCAGTTTTTTGACTATATTTTAACTAATAACCCATTGTTTATTAAATACTAGTGGCCAGTTGTTTTACCCTTATTTATAAGGCTTATCTACGTTCCAGTAAAACGACAGTCTCGACGTGGTAACTTCTTGGAAACATATTATATGGCTTAACTTTAATTACTTCGTAATCACTCTGCAACTCCTTTAAATCTCTCCCTAAAGTCACTGGATCACATGATATATACATCAAATCTTTAGCTTTTATCTTTTTAATATATTCAATTGTTTTTGAATCAAGACCGGCCCTTGGTGGATCAACAATTACCATATCAAAAGCACCAAAACTATCTATAACATTTTCAACTTTATCACATATAAAAGAACAATTATCATTATTATTAAGCTTGGCATTATCCCGAGCATCTTTAATACCACTAGCTGAAGAATCTACCCCTACAACCTTCTCAACTAAAGACGCAATATAAAGCCCAATTGTCCCTGTTCCGCAATATAAATCAAGCACTCGTTTAGGTTTATTGTTCTTAGTAACTTCCATTACTTCATTATAAAGTTTTTCTGTCAAAGTCTCATTAATCTGGAAGAACGACTCACTACTAACACAATATTTCTTTTCACCTATTGTACTAATAATATGATCTTCTCCCAATAAAATTTCACCATTTACCTCCAAAACATCAACTTTATTTTTTAGCATCTCATAATTATTAATATCTCCCTTTAAAGACACCATAACCTCACTATTGTCATTGCTAACTCGAATAACCGCCTCATTAATCTTATCTACAATTGCTTGCTCTTGTAAAAGAACTATAATTTCATTAACAATAGCCGGCGCAAGTAAACATTTCTCAACTCTAATAACTTTCTTCGTTCCTTTAGAATAAAAACCTAAATTTTTTCCATCCCCATGCAACGTTACCTTATTACGATAATAAAAAACTTGATCCCCAACTATTTCTTCTACAATATTTTCCCTAATATTACCAAATTTTTTTAAGATTTCTTTAACTTTATTACATTTAAAATTAAGTTCTGCTGCCACCGACATATGCGCTAAATTACAGCCACCACATACATCATTATATTCACACTCTACTTCTATTCTATCATCCGACAATCTATAATAATCAATAACCTCGGCTAAAAAATACTTTCTAGTTCTCTTTGTAATCCTAATTTTTACAATTTCTCCAGGTAAAGCTTCGTCCACAAAAGTAATTACTCCATCAATATAAGTAATTCCTCTACCAAAGTTATCTAGTTTAATAATTTCCGTTTTCATATTATCTACCTCGCAATAATTATAACAAAAAATTACATATAAATAAATTACTTTTCCATACTAATAATGGTGATCATATGTCTTTAGAAAACAAGCTCAAAAGAAATCTCGGTCCATCCAAAGATTTCATATTTAAAAATCTTACGATTAGTAAACAGAAAGTTCTAATTGTTTTCAACGAAACTTTAATCGATTCAGCCAGAACTAATGACTTCATCTTAAGAAATCTTCTTCAACTATCAAAAAAAGAACTTTCATCCCTTGAAAATCATCTTCCCGCAACAAATATTCAAATATTAACAGAAGAAGACATTCTTAATTACTTATTTCAAGGATTCGTCATTATTATTACAAAGAGAAAAATTTATGCTGTCGAAATTAAAGCCTTACTTGATCGCGGTATTCAAACAATTGAAAGTGAATTATCAATTACAGGTCCCAAAGATAGTTTTTCAGAAAATTATAATACTAACGTTGGCTTAATTAGAAAAAGGCTTAAAACTAAAGATCTCTACATTGAAGATATGACAATTGGTACAATTACTAAAACTAAGGTTGGAATTGCTTACTTAAATAATATTGCTCGAAATGATATCGTTGTAGGAGTTAAAAATCATCTAAAAAAAATTGACATTGATGGAATTATTGATTCTAGTTATTTAAAAAGAGTTCTTGAAAAAAGAAAAAATCTTTTTCCCACTCTAACTGTAACTGAACGACCAGATAAAGTATCTATGGCTCTTTTAGAGGGAAAAATTGCTATCATCACTGATATGTCACCCTACATAATTATATTACCTTCTTTTCTAATTGACTTCTTTCACACCACCGACGATTACTATCAAAAATCCCTAAATGCTTCATTTATCAGAATAATTAGAGTTTTTGCTTTCTTAGTTGCTGTTTTTACTCCCGCTATTTATATTTTCATCACTACAAGGAATTATAATCTTGTTCCTTTAGACCTTTTAATGACTTTAAAAGCTGGTCGAACATTTGTACCCTTCCCAGCTTACATTGAAGCGCTCTTTATGATTATTTGTTTTGAAATATTAAAAGAGTCCGACTTACGAATGTCCTCAACTACTGGTTCCGCCATTTCCATTCTAGGTGGTTTGATATTAGGCGACGCCGCTGTAAGTGCCGGTATTGTTTCCCCTATAATGATTATTGTAATAGCTATTTCTTCTATTGCTGGCTTAACATTCCAATCAATGGAATTAAGTAATGCCCTTAGGACTTATAAAATCTTTTTACTTCTACTTTCAACCCTTCTAGGTTTAAACGGGTTCCTTATTGGTACCACAATCTTAATCTATCATCTTTTAACCCTAAAGGTTTTCGGGATTCCCTACTTAAATCCATTAATCCCATATGAAAAAAATGAAATTAAAGACTCCATTATTAAATCCGACCGTTGTGAGGAATTCCGTAATTCCCAAATAACATCAAATACAAAGAGAGGTCATTATTAATGAAAAAAGTTTTACTATTACTATTAATTCTACTAGAATTATTTATAATAAAAATTCCTGAGTATGTCGAATTAAATAACCTTGCTATTATCGAAGAAATTGCAGTCGAAAAAAAGGATAATCACTACACTCTAATCTTAAAAGAAGTAATCCCTCTAAAAGGTGATCAAGGAATATCTTATGAATATGAATACCATCAAGCCACTTCTTCTTCAGTATCTAAAGCTCTAACTAAAATTAAAAGTAGCACAAAAAAGAAACTTTATTTAACAAAAACAAAGTCCCTTTTAACAAATATTAACAAAACCGATGATATCATTAAAACATTAAAAATCAAACCTAAGACAATTATTCATAGTCAGAAAAATATAATAAAAGAAATAAAAGACAAAACTACTTAATTTTTATTCCCAATAACAGCGACAAACCTAAAGCTTGTTCATAACTAACTGTCAGTCCCTTAAGTCCCTCAATAGGAACACGCAAGTCTTTAATATCACAACTACTAAAATCTAAACCTTTTAACTTAGTCTGAAAAAATTCTGTTCCATGCATTGAACATTCATCAAAAAAAGTTTCTTTTATTTTTACATCATTAAAACTTGCCTCGTCAAGTTTTGTATTTTTAAAATGAACCTTTTTAAAATGACAACCGGAAAAGTTACTATAATTCAAATTACAATTATCAAATGTAACCTCTTCAATAAATGACCCACTAAAATCTACTCCAACCAAGTTACAATCATTAAATTCTACTTCTCTATAGGATCTCTCTGACAAATCAACATTCGAAAAATTAGAAAATTTGAGTCTACTTTTACTAATATCTATTCCTTGAAGATTACTTTTTGAAAAGTCACATGATATTAGATCACAATTATTTATTTCAAAATACTCATAATATCCAGAAACTTCTATTCCATTAAGTTCTACACTATCTAAATCTTCTCCTGTAATTTTGTTAACTTTGCGCATTAATCATCACACTTCTTATTTTTTAATCTTTCTAATCTACTCCGAAGATCTGCTCTTCGCTTTTTTTCTGTTTCTTCTAATACTTTATAAAAAGAGTCTGAATATAGTAAAATACTTCCCTCATGAATATCTGTAGGTAAATTTTTTCGCATTTCTTCTTTTATTTGTCCTGTTTCTATATCTTCAAGCACTACCACATCATCTTCTATTTTATCAATCGCATATTTCATATTATCACCTTACCCATTCAAACAAACATCTAAAGTTTTAATGGAAATCTCCACTCCGTTACTGCTAGCAACCACTGTTCCATCAACATCTGTTCGATAAATTTTTGCCCCACTTTTCTTTATTCGCTCTAAAGCAACATTATGTGGATGCTGATAAGAGTTACCTTTCCCAACTGAAATAATTGCATAATCAGGGGTTACTTTATTAAGAAAGTCCGTTGTTGATGAATACTTAGAGCCATGATGACCAACTTTTAAAACATCACTATCAATATTCTTATCAAGCAATTCTTCTTCAACTTTTCCACTAGCATCTCCAGTAAACAAAAACGCCGTTTCTCCAAACAATCCTCTAACGACAATTGATGTATCATTCAAATCATCATCTTCATCACCAACATATAAAACTTGAAATTTCGCAGTTCCAAATATAAACATATCTCCAATTTTTGGAACAGCTAAAGTAATATTATTATTTTCAAGGGCAGTAATAACATCCTCAAAAGTCTTAGTTGTAGTAACAACATCTGGCATATAAAATGTTCCTACCTCAAAATTATTTAATATATCATCCATTCCACCAATATGGTCTTCATGTGCATGCGTTGCAACTACCACCTCAAACCTTGTTATCCCCATTTCTTTAAAATAAGCTACCAGTTTTTCTCCATCAGCATTATTACCTGCATCAATCAGCATATAATGCCCCGCATTCTCTAACAAGATTGCATCTGCTTGCCCCACATCAAAATAATAAACATTCAAATTTCCGTCGACTTTTAATTTAACCGCATCAGTCCCATCATTCAAAACTGGTTCTAAGTCATTTTTATTTTTCTTAGATATCTCATTTTTATCTTCAATATGAGAATATAAAAAACCAACAGCTAAAATAATAAAAAGTAGCACGAATGCTTTAGGATTATTTTTCATAAAAACGCCTCCAAACCTAATCAAATAATATCATAAGTAACAAAAAAATACAAAAATAGTATCTCTAAATCCTGTATCTAATCAAGAAACTTTACATGCCAATTAACATAATCAAATGAGGCATCACCATAATACCAAATTTTTTTATCACTTGCTTCATCTCTTCTTTCAAATACTATTGCAAACTCTCGCTCTTCAATATCTGCAGCATAATCCATTTTTTGTGCAACACACCTATATTCAAAAACATCATTATCACTATCATAATACAATTCATCATAACTAATCATCATATTAGCAATATCTGAGAATTCTTTTTTTACCTGTTTCAAAACATCATCTTCTAATCTAGCTAAACCCTTAATATCTTCTCCCATTACACTATCAACAATATACATTGCATAATAATAGGAAAATTTCGAGCTTTTTTTACCATCTTTCATCAAATAAAGTTTCTGCTCATCAAACAGCCAATATATATCCCTAATCTTTTCTTCATCCATTTCTACAAAAAATTTAAGTCGATAATTACCATAAGAATCATCTAGATATAAAACATATTCTGAAGAATTTTCATAGAAAGTAGCAATTTCTATATTTCTAATTGAAATCCCCTCATTAAATTCAAATATCTTATCAATTTCATTTCGGATTTTTTTTGCGGTTTTCAAATCATACTTACTGGTAAGATTATAAACCTCTATACTATTATCCTGACTAAAGGCAATAATCCCCCTATAACAATACAATAAACTAACGCCTAAAGAACATCCCACTAATAAAGAAATAAGGAATCGGCTTATCCCCCTTAAATCATCTAAAACATACTTTATTGTCAAAAAAGTGCCTAATAGTAAAACTAAACAACTCCCGAACAATAAAACCAGTGTATTAATGTAACCAGAATATAACACGTCTTTCCCTACTACATAAGTTAAACCAATCAAAAATATATTCACCATGATGAAAATACTTCTTCTAATTACTATTATTCGCCCTGAAACTGAATCTCTTTTCTTTAAATTGCAGCCACATTTTGGACATTTTTTTACCTTATCACTAATACGTTTATCACATTTTTCACATTTAATCCAAGCCATAAAATACCTCTTCTCTATATTCATCATCTACATAATAACACAATCTTACTAAAGCATCTTCCGAAGACTTAATCACATTAATTTTCTCACCCTCTACTTTTAATGCTATTCGATCATCTAAGCACCAAAATTTTTCATTTACTTTTTTCAAGTTTTCTTGTAAACTTTTTTTCCTTAACAAATTACTATAGTGTGGACAAATATTTAATGGTAAAAGACTAAAACCTTCAATAAAGTCAAATTTTCCCTCTTCACTTTCTAGTAAAAAAGAATCCGAAAAACCACTCTTACAACACATTATCGCTCCAGCGGACATCCCTACTATAATTTTATTATCAATACTTTTAAACACTTCATCTAATGCATATTCTTTCATTCTTTTTAGTAATTTACTTGTCGAACCTCCGCCAATATAAATAATATCAGCATCGGCTATTTTTTTCATAGAAAGATCCCTATTATTAATTAAATTACTCTTTTTTAAATAGCCAACAATACACCCCAATTTCCTATATTCTTTTTTTACGATATCATAATAAGAATCAGCATACCTACTTGCAAGACCAATAAACAAAAGATTTGGATTTTTCATCTTACACATTGCTACAACCTGTCTATCTATCTCTAATGTCTCTTCTCGTTGAATACTACCTCCACCTATTAGTACAAACCTATTCATCTTAAAAATCACCTATTTATTATATTCTCTTTTTATCCATTCCATTATCAATGCCACTATAAACTTAATTTCCTTATCTTCTAACGGCCTATTCTTAGCAATATGATGCCACTTATATAAACAGCCCCTACAACAAGTTGCTGTGGCATGTTGGGCAATAAAAACTGGGTGTCCACGCATTGGTGTTTGTTTACCATCATTAAGAATTACCCTTGGAACTAGCCTTTCTCTAATAAATTTTTCAGCATGTTCTTCAATTACATCAATACCTTTAGCTAAAATATAGTCTTTATCTTGCTGTTTCAATTTAAAGCCACTTCTAAACTTTGATGTTGTCAAAGACTGTAACTTACTATCAATAAACTTTTTTTGTTCATTATTTAAAATCATATTCCAAAAACCTCTACATTATCCCAACTATCACTAAGATAAAAAAAAGGTACTTATACCTTTTTAACACGCATTCTTCGAAGAGCAACTATTCTTACTCTTTAATACACAATTAATTGAACATTTAAACTTATTATATGTTTCTTCTTTCATTTCATCTGTCAATTCCATATATGCATCATCCTGTTTCTCACTTATTCCCGTTTCTAATTCTTTTGCTTTTCCATTAACTACCGAAATAACATTTGGTGCATAAATTCTCTTCTCGCCAGTTTCAATTTCTTCATCATCAACTATTAATGTATAATCATCTAAAACGCCATCTAACTTTTCAAGCAATGCTAAATACCCTTCACTGCCCTCTTTAACCGTAACAACCTTACCATCATCATCAACATCTAATGTATCACGGATTTCTGAAACATCAACATAATAGATTTTATCAATCTCTAAATCTTTCCCTACTTCAATCAAAGTTGGTAATACACTTCGACACCATGGACACCTAGCAAAACCAAAATATACAACAAATGACTCACCATTATCCATCTTATTAACAATATCAGCCTCTGTAGCATAAACAAATGGATTTTCCGAAGGAATTTCCAATTTTCGATAAGTAAAATCTGTCCCCGCTACGGCTTTATCATTAACACTTTCATACTCTTTTTTAAATTTAGCCGCATCACTAATTGTTTCCTTTTTCTCATAAGTACATCCAGTAATAATAATTAATAAAACTACCGCCAAAACCACAAAAATTTTTCTATTCATTAAGTTTCACACCCTTCTACTAACAATTATAAAAAAATAATAATTTTTTTTCAATAAAAACATCACTATTTACGACATTATTTGACTTTTCATCCAAACAAAAAATAAAATTTATTTATCCCAACTACCAACTCTTAAATTTTCTACGTCTATAGTTCTACCTCAGTCCCCCTCCACTCATTAATCATCAATTAAAAAGATACTTTATTAAAAAGTATCTTTCATAATATTAATCAACATTAACTCCTGCTTTCAAAACTTTACATCCTATAAAATTGCTTACTACTATATAAACTAAATATATGACCATAGAAATTATTAGAATCGACTTAAGTATAGTTGCTGGAACTGCCGGATTACTACTAATAAATAAAGCCATTAAATTTGGACTAAATACTGCTATTATTAATAAAATTATTACACTTATAATAGATGATAACATATAAATACCAAATCCTATGACTAGTGATGCAACTATCTTATTCCCATTAGATCTATAGCCCAACGTGATTGCCAAAAAGCCTAAACATTGAACAAATATTAGTTCTAAGAAAACAACGACAATTAACTCACCCAAAATAGTAATCAATTCATTCGACAGAAAGCTTTTAATCACATTAAGAAAATCCTTACTATAATAACAAATAATAACTCCAACAATAATTACTAAAAGGGAAGTAAATGATGTTACCACCGCTGTTATTACTTTAGATAAATAAATATCTCTTTTTTCAACCGGCAACGTATGAGTTAAATAAGCTTCATCCCTATAAACATTATTAATATATCTAACCCATAGTCGCATCAAATTATTAATTATAATACTAAACATCATTGCTATCGAAGCCCCATATGAAAACTGTGTTAAAAATTCAAAAATAAAAGAATTATCAACTAGACTCAAACAACGACCAATCAACGCAAAAACCAAAACTAAAATATAAAATACTATCAATAACTTATAAGTCCATTTAAGATCATACTTTACTAATTTTCCTAGCATTTAAACATCCTCCTAAAGACCTCATCAATTGATGTCTTCTCCTTTTTCCTTATCTCATCAGTATTCCCAGTCAAAACAATTTTACCTTTATCAATAAAAACAACTTCATCCAAAATTCTCTCGATATCTGCAATTAAATGTGTTGAGATAATAACCGTGGCTCCTTCATTAAAATTAGTTAAAATTGTATCTAAAATATAATCTCTGGTTGCAGGATCAACCCCTCCAAGTGGTTCATCAAGAATATATAAATCAGCCCTTCTAGACATAACCATAATAAGTTGTACTTTTTCCTGCATCCCTTTAGACATCTTGCTAAGACGACTATTACAATCCAACCCTAAATCTTTAAGTAGTTTATAAGCCACACTACTATCAAAATTATCATAAAAATCCTCAAAATACTTGATTACCTCAATCACTTTCATTCCCTTATCAAGATAAGTTCTCTCTGGCAAATAAGAAATTATTTTTTTTGATTCTACACCTGGCTTTTCACCATTAATTAAAATCTCCCCAGAAGTAGGAGTAAGTAAATCATTAATAAGTTTAATTAATGTTGATTTTCCAGTTCCATTCTTTCCTAATATACCAATTATTTTCCCTCGAGGAATCTTCAAATTAATATCATTTAATACTTTCTTATTATCAAATTGCTTATATAGATGACGACATTCTAATAATTCCATAAATCCTCCTTATTTTATCTTCTCCTGCAAGTATTTAATAGTATCTTCCTGATTCATTCCTATCCTTTCCATATCTGAAAAAAAGGCCTTTACTTTCTCTTTCGCTATATTTTCTCTAACTGTTTTTAGACGTTTTATATCATTTGTAACATACTTACCATTAGTTCTCTCTGTATAAATTAATCCCTCAGTTTCCAGTTCTACCAAAGCTTTCTGCATTGTATTAGGATTGACCTTCGCTATAAGTGCTAGCTCTCTTACAGACGGAATTTTTTCACCCTGTTGAAACTCTCCAGCAATAATTAACAGCCTAAGTTGTTCTACTAATTGTATGTATATTGGTCGCTCATTATCAAAAATAAATTCCATAGATTCTCCTTTCTTCGGTTGTGTTACTTGCATAATACAATAATACTATCATTCTGATTTTTTGTCAATAAAAAACTTGTCTCTTAAACAAGTCTTTTAAAAACTAATTTTCTGTCTTTATAAGTTTATACTCGCTACCTTCTTCATAGCCATAAATAATTCCGCACGTCTCATCTAATAAATAAGAATATGTAAATATTTCACTGCTAGGACCAATCCCTGCTGCCTGAAAAAAATATATTCGTTCTCCGGAAATTAAATACATTCCTGTACTTCCGCCACCATTTTCTACACTCACGGTATATGTTCCATCACTCTTAAAAGTATATGTTTTTCGCATCTCAATATTATCATTAATTAATTCTCCATAATATTTACCGGTCAACGTACTACACCCATTAACTTCAGCACTATCTTTCACTTCATTCTCTTTTTCCTCTATAGAAAAATCAACCTTCTCTTTTTTTATTGCTTCTAGATCTCTTTTTAAAAAAACAATCATTCCAAACAATAATATAAGCAAAATACTAAAAATAATAATAACTACAAGTAACACCTTTTTACTAACCATCTTTGATGAGTTTCTAGTTTGTTCCATCATCTAAGTCTCCTCTTATACCAAAGTATATCACAGTATCCAAAATAAATGTTCTAATTTGATTTTCTTTCTCGCTGTTTACTTAGTTATTTACACTTTTATTTTCTTAGCACTTTACTTTCACACCTATTATCAAATTTATTTTATAATCTTTACATTCTTTTTTTGGTTCAATATTTCTAAGGTCAACTCATCTCTTTTACCGCCATAATACTTATCTATTACTTTTCCAAAAACACATTCCTCATCACTTGAGGCCACTTCAAATAAAGTCATTGAAGAACACAGTTTTAATGCATCAATACTTCCCAATACCTTTACGGGATCATTACCTTCCAAAGTCAATAAAGCTGTACTAATTTCTCTAAGTCGACTGCCTAATATCTTATTATCTAAATACTCCCTTGCCTCATCTATCCCCGTTATACCATAGTAATTAGCCATCATCGTTCTACCCAATCCACTCAATTGAGGAAAAATAAACCACATCCAATGACTCTCCTTTTTTCCTTCTTTAATTTCCTCTAGCGCACTATCATAAATGTTCTCCTGAGCCTCAATAAACCTATCTAAATTATTCATAAATTATCACTTCCTGCCTAATTACTCTCATCGTAACATAAAAGTTACTAGAAGTAAATAATATAGAAAAGTATCTTATTTATCTCTACTTTTAGCAAAGTCCATTAAAATTTCTTGGTAAATATCGATTGTATTTTTATAACTTTCTTTACCTATTTTTTCATCAGGTTCATGTGCAGTAACTGGTCCTGGTCCTAAAATAAATATATCATTTTCCGTAAAAAATGAGGTTTCTGTTGCATAATTAAGACCTACGCATTTACTTACATTTATAATTTTCTTGACCCTTTCTATCATCACAGAATTATTATTTAAACTAGCTCCAATATCAGTTAATATTTCAACTTTTGCCCCGTATTTTTGTCCGAATTCCTTAATAATTCTCTTAATCAATAAATTATGTTCTTTTTTTATAGTTCGAAAATCAAAAGCAATAATACAACTATCTGGAACTTTATTAATCGCCTCTCCTCCTACCATTTTAGAAAGGTTAAATGTTGTATAATTAACTTCAAACAATGGTTCTTTTTCTTTCTCTAACTGTAAAGCAAAACCCCGTAGTTCATTTATAAAAGCCAGTGCCTTATACAAGGCGTTATCTCCTAAATCCGGGGTACTAGAGTGAGCACTTCTCCCCTTAAATTCCACCTTAAATTCTAAACATCCCTTATTTGCAATTACTAATTGTAAATCGGTTGGTTCTGTAAATACTAAGGTCTTGGGTAAAGTAATCCCAGCCTTAAGCAAATCTTTAACGCCACCAAACTCGCACTCTTCATCATAAGTAAAACAAAGCATACACGGAACATCTGTCTCTAGCCTTGCCACGGCCGCCAAAAGAGCGGCAATTCCCCCCTTCATATCCGAAACTCCAAGTCCATAATAATATGTTTCATCCTCTGTTAACTTTAAAGCTTCTTTTGTCCAATATTTTGAATCACCAACCGTGTCCGTATGACAAATAAATCCTATAGTTGCATTGTTTCTTTTTGCAATCAAAACCTTTCTAAAACCTGTACCAATTTCTTCAAAACTAAAATTAAATTTTTCTAAATATTTTTTTATGTATTCTCTAAATTTTGTATTTTCATAATCCTTAATTGTATTAATTGCTACTAAATCTTTTAATATCTCTTTCTCCATTATCTAAAACCTGCCTTATTATAATATGTCTTAACATAACCATTTTTTCTTAAATCAATGATTGGAAAAATTCTATCATTGGCCTCACCTGTTGGATCACTTTGAAAAGTATAGTTATTACCTTCCTTTGAATATTCTACATTTCTAAAAATACTCCTAAATAATTGAGATGAATTAGACACATCTAAATCTGGCCGTGACGACAACAATTCCACATATTGATTAATAAAATATTGCTTTTCTTCCTTTGTCATTTCAGGTATTAAAATCACCTCACCATTTTCTCTTTTTTGCCTATCAGCCTGTTGGATACGTTCAACCGCACTTTCAAATGATTCTCCCCTCTCTTTTTTAAAATAACGCATTCCATTCGTTCTATAGGCAAGATATTCCTTTCCTCTAATAAGTGCATCTCTTAAATCTCTTCTCACTAATTCACTAGCAACTTTATTACCACGATAATCACTTTTCACCCCAATTTCCTCAACAAACCGTACCTTATCTTCATCTAAATTAATGTACGGTTTTTGATCTTTTGGGATAGAATCTGTTGATACTAAAAAGCCAACCGCTTCTCCATTAACTTCAGGTATCCACATACTAGCCCCATTTTCAATATAATCTTCTAATACCCTTATAGCCTCTTCATCAGTCCATGTTTCATAAAATGGTGCCCCATTAAATACCTCTTTATAACACTTACCCACTTTATCTAAATCAAACCCCTTTTTTATTTGACAACTTCTTGCCATATTTTCTCTCATCCAATTAATATTTATATTCATTTTAAACTCCTTCTTTCCTAATAATTTTATATAACAAAAAATGCTATACATAGTACCTGTATAGCATTAATATAAACTAATAGTCGTTTTATAAAGCTAGATACAAGCACTACAAACAGCACTTGTACCTACAACAACTTTAATGTCGTATTAACAAGTGCAGACTATTATGATGATGATGTCTAAAACTAATATTGTTATTTAGCATAATAATCCCTCTCCTTTAAAAATGTACCTAGATTGTACCACACTTATTTTTATTTTGTCAAATAAAATAAAAAGCCTATTTCTTTAAGGCTCTAATTTCTTGTGTTGTTCTAATAAATAATATTCCTCCACAAGCCAAAACGATTGGTCCCATTGCCATATCATTTCTTGCGCATAATATAACTCCAATAACCACTAATATTAAAGCAATTACATATAACACAATAAACCACTTATCAATTTTCTTATTTTTCATTTTCTTACCCTCTTTCTATCTTACAAATATAATCATATATCTCATTCCAAGAGGAAACCCTCCTCAAAGCTGTTTTTTTATTTATATTCATCTTACTAGTAAACAAGATCCTCTCAGAAACCACTTCAGCACTATTTAATAAGTTTTCTATATTATCATCAATAAATACATCTATCATTTCCTTTTCACAAATGCTTCTTTTATCAAACGTACAATATAATTTACTATAATTAATACCCAATTTACTCAGTTGCTTAGTAGTAAAATTAAAAGGATCTCTATATAATTCTTCATTTCTTGCCGTTATAATAAATATTTTATGACCATCTTTTATTAATCTATCTATCACAGAAATAGCATTTTTCTTTACTGGTACATCCAATAATACTTTCTCAAAAATCTCTTTTCCAAATTCTTTCTCTCTTCCTTTTATCTCCTCTGGCAAATCATCATAATTGATTTGTGCTAAATCATACTTTTCCTTATCTAAGGCGAAATACTTCATCACAAATGGAGCTAAAAATTCCGTTGTCTCTGTAAGAGTATCATCTATATCAATCGCAATGTTCATATTAATTCCTTCTTTTAATTTATTCTATCATAAAATTCTATTAAAAAAAATACTAGATTTATAAACCTAGTATTATTAAAACAATTATTAACACATTTCTATAATTGTCTCTTTATGATTTGAATACGGTAAAATTCTATTAATCAGTTCAGAAACTTCAATTTTTATATAATTAGTAGTTGTTCCATCACTACATCCATAATATTTCTCATTTAAAACATCTCGATCAATAACTATTTCTACCTTATTATCATTATCTATCAAGGAACTAAATATTGTTGCCGCTCCTATCTCTGTTCCAAGCATTTCCTTCATTAAACTTTCATCCGCAAAAGAAACTCTCGCAATTTTTAGCTCACTACTAAACTTTTTAGAATCAAATCTTTTATCACCACAAGTAACAAACAAATAAAAGTTTGTTTTTTGACGATTACATAAAAATAATGTTTTAACCATTTTTACAACCAACTTTTTATTTATTTCAACACAATCCTCCATTGTAATTGCCACATCAGTTTCAACTCTTTCAAAGTTTATACATAATTCATTTAAAGTTCTATATACTTTCTCCTGTAATTGAGTCTCAAATCTTTCTGGTGATGTTGTATAAATATCACTTATATAAAACATTCTTTACCTCACTTTCATATTTTATTAGCTAAAATAAAAATATGGTGGCGGCGGAAATAAAAAAAATATTTTCCTATATTTCACAC
>X371_Linnaeus_Two_toed_Sloth__coassemble_1063_pt1 | contig 17257 bp, 17 predicted proteins | sample X371_Linnaeus_Two_toed_Sloth__metabat2_low_PE_006 | metagenome-assembled genome bin X371_Linnaeus_Two_toed_Sloth
GTATATAGTTTATTCAAAATACAAAGATAAAGAAAAAATAATAATAGAATGTGAAAAAAATGAATAGTGGAGGTTTAATATGAGAATTGAAGTAAAAAATATTTCTAAATCTTTTAAAGATAATGAAGTTATTAAAGATATCTCAATATCATTTACGGAAAACAAAATTTATGGTATTTTTGGTCGAAATGGAACAGGAAAAAGTGTCTTTCTAAAATTAATATGCGGGTTCTATATCCCAGATAGTGGAGAAATTAAGATTGATGGTATTAACTATAATCTTTGCAATGACTTTCCCAAAGACTTACGAGCACTAATTGAAAAGCCTAGTTTCTTTCCGGAATTAACGGGTTATGAAAATCTAAAATTACTAGCAGATATCCAAAGAAAAATAGACGACAAGCAAATAAGAGAAGCATTAGATATTGTAAATCTGACAGAAGACATGGATAAAAAATATCATAAATATTCTTTAGGAATGAAACAAAAATTAGGGATAGCCCAAGTGATTATGGAAAATCCTAAAATAATGATTTTGGATGAACCATTTAATGGAATAGAAGAAGAAACCGTGAAGAAATTAATTATGTATTTTAAAAGAATAAAAAAAGATAAAATAATTATTATATGTTCACATATAAAAGAAGACTTATATGATATCTCAGATAAAATCTATAAATTTAGTGCGGGGCAAATAACTTGTGAAAAAGAGTAATATAAAATTAAAATATCTAATGAATTTGAATAGCTTTGTTACTAAAAAGACATATACAAGTATATTTCTAATATGTATTATGGCAATAATTCCCTCAATGCTATCAGGAATTCAAGGAGCAAATGTGTGGGAGCGTCTATTGAATGTAATAGAAAATCCACTTTCAAACGTTATATTTTTTCTTTCACTAATTATACTAATTAGTAGCATAATAAAAAATGTCTGCTATAATCAGTTTTTCTTATCTAGGTATAGTACCTATGAAGAACTAGTGAAAAATGGCCTTGCGGCAATTATTATCTCTACGATAATTCTATATTGCTCATTCTTTATAATAGCAATAGCATCGTCATTTTTGTTTTCATTTGGCAATTACCAAATATCATTATATGAAAACTATCACATTAATATATTATTTTATTTAATTTTTAAACTCATAAAAAACAGTTGTATATATACAATCGCTAGTAGTTTTATATTTCTAATTTTTATCTATTTAAAAAACGATATAATTAAATTTCTTATAATAATTTTGAATGTCATTTTTTTCTTTATTAAGCCATCATTTATTATTGATCGAATTTTTAAAATTCCAAGCTTATTTCAAAACTATCTCATATCTCTTAATTATTTATCATTTTATTTGGAATTTGTAGTTTTCATTGTTTATATATTAATATTATTAATTATATTACGACTACTATATAAATTAATTATTAAAAGAAAGAGGCTTATGTAATGAAAATACAAGGTAAAATCGGTATAATTTGTATAAAAAAATGTATTAAGTGGTTCTTATTACTAATCTTTTTAATGGCTATGTATATTATTTCAATAAGTTTTGTTCGAGAACCTGGACTAGATGATTATATAATAATATTAGGTGGATATCATTTGAATGATTTTAATTATTTTGGAATATTAGTTTTATTATTTCAGTATTCAATATTAATATACTTTACTTATTTATTTTTTAATTATGAGTACGAAAATGCTTTTGAAAATATAATTTTAAGAATTGCTTCAAAAAGTTGGATTAAAAATAAAATGACAATTTTACTTGTTTTTGTTTCTTTTTTCAGATGTATTTATTCTTTTATTATTTCCATAATAATAGGAAAGAATAATTATATTCCTATTGATATATTGTGCAATATAAACATTGTTCATTTACTCTTAGTAGTACTTGTACTTACTGTTTTCAGTTTCGGTCAAAAAAGATACATAGTTTTTATTCCAACTGCATTTTCTTTGTTTATAGCTTTATTATATCTAAACAACTTAGTATTAAATATAATTACAATTATAATTTTAGTTTTGTTAAACTATATATTTTTTAAATTTAAATTTCTAAAAGTTTAAAATAATCAACAAAAAATAGGGGCCAGAAAGCTCTATTTATATATTAAGAATTATCTAAAAGTTATCAAACATTTATTGTGTCTAATCTAGACGAAAGAAAAAAACTAGTGTATAATAAGATAGAGGTCGATGATATGAAGAAAAAAATTCTTATAACATATGCAATGTATGGTAATGGGCACCGTGCAGTAGCAGAATATATTGAAAAGTATTTCAAAAGTCAGGACCCAGAATTAGATATTTTAGCAATAGATTTATTGAAATATTCAACACCAATCATTGGTAGATTAAGTCAAAAAGTAACGGACTTTTTCTTATTGAAATTCCCACTTGGTTGGTCAACTATCTATAATTTATTTGATAGCAAAATTAGTAGTGAGGTTGCTTCGCAATTAAGTACTAGTATTTTTAGAAATAAAAGAATGCGCAAGGTGATAACGGATTTTGATCCTGATTTGACTATTTCAACTCATTTTTTTGGAAGTAGTCTTATTGACTTATATAATCGCAAAGGAATTACACATTGCAAACTAATTACCGTTGTAACAGATTATGAAGCTCATGCACTTTGGCTTAAAGGCTACAAGCGTGAGCAAGCAATAATTGTTGGTGACAAAGATGAGGTGAAATATCTTGTCAAAAAAGGTGTTGATCCTAAAATAATTAAGCCCTTAGGAATTCCAATCCACCCTGTTACATCAACAGACTTTGACGTTTTGAGTGCAATAGAAAAATATGGCTTTACCGGAGAAAGACCAATTTGCTTATTTTTCGGTGGTGGTGGAAACGGTGGCGTTCTTTCGCTTCCTTACATTAAAAAAATAATAAAAGCAAATTTAAATATTGACTTTATTTATGTTGCCGGCAAAAATCAAAATTCAAAGGAAAAAGTCGATGCCTGGATTCGAGAATACGGCGCTACAAATATAAAGACAATGGGCTTTGTCAACAATGTCCCAGAATTGTTACAAATTTGTGACTTTGTTGTTTCAAAACCAGGTGGTGCACAAAGCACAGAGAGCCTTTATTTTAAAAAACCAATTATTATGATCAATTGTTCTGGTGGACAAGAAGTTGCCAATTATAAATATTTTGAAAGGAATGGCTATGGCAAGCGCTTTAGAGTACCTTTTACTTTTATGAACTTCATGAAAGAAGTCTCTAAAAATCCTAAAGCAATCGATAAAATGCACAAAAATATGTCTAAGAATAATAGCCAACAAGCCATGGCAAAACTATATAATATTGCCAAGAATATTTTAAGTAAATAAAGAACTGTTTTAGTTCTTTTTCTTTTCATAAAAAATAGTTGTGATTTTTAAAAATGTGATATAATAAACTTGTAAAGAGTAGGAGGAAGTATATATGAAGTGTCCAAAATGTGGTACTGAAAACGAAAAAGACGCTAAGTTTTGCGGAACTTGCGGTCAAAAACTTGAGGAGGTAGCTAGCACACCTGAAAACAATTCATCAACACTAGCAGAAGGAACAACAGTGCAAGATGCTCCACCAATCGAAACACCAAACGATCCAATCAACGATGTATTAATGCAGCCTGGTTTAAACAACAGTCCAACCAGCGTTCGCCCAACCGTTTCCAAGACAGCTATCTTTGTTGCCATTGGTGCAATAGTAATCACCTTAATCGCAATAATTGCTTTCATTATTTTATTGCCAAACAATGAAGAAAAGAAAGCTAAAGAATCAATTAATAATAAGTTCAATCCAGAAAAATTAATTGCTGTCAAAAAAGACAATAATTATGGTTATATTAATACTAAAGGAAAAATGGTTATTGAAGCCAAATATGAAGCAGCTTCAGAATTTTATGGAAATCATGCAATTGTAAGAACAGAGGCTAAAGTTGATGGTGTTAACAAATCAGTTTACCAAATCATTGACAAAAATGGAAAAGTAAAAAAACAAGCTGAGGGAAATATCAAATATTTAGCAGAGAGTGATATGTGGATTATTGAAGAAGAATTATATAATAGTTCAATGAAAAAGATTTCCCCAAATGACGTAAGAGTCCAAGAAGCAGATGAAAACTACTTTGTTTGGGTTAATTCCAAAAAGAACACTGGTGGAATTATGAATTCCGAAGGGAAAATAACTTACACATATAAATTTCAAACAGGAGAGGACTATATCAACATTGAGCCATCAGAAGTTGATGAAACCTTAAAAGAAACTTACTGCCGAGTAAATATTGAGAATGAAAAATATGCTATTGTTAATTGTGACAACGGTAAAGTAGTATATGACTTTACTCCAAAATATATTGCTGTAGATGATGATAATATATTTGAGATAAACAAACTAAATTCATATACTGATGAAGCATACATATATTTTCAAAATGATAAAATAGTCTATCAAACTACTGATCCAGCCCATGTTAGTATAAGATATTATCCAGGCTATTTATCTATTAGTGATTCAACGAAAGCATATTCAGATGGCAGATATACATATTTAAATTTAAAAACAATGGAAATAAAGAGTGAAAGACCAACTGATTCAAACGAAGAAACCGCTGATTTGGATGAATGGGAAAAATACACTGGCTATAAAGAATTATACCAAAATGGTAAATATGGTTTGTCTAAAGATACTGAAATAATTTTAAAAGCCGAATGGGATCGTTTAGAATATCTAAATGTTGATTTATATAAATACTTAAAAGCAAACAAAAAAGATTATATATATGCTAGAAAAGATAACAGCTGGTACTTAGTCAATCTAAAAGATCAAAAACCAGTTCACCAATTCAAAACATCTTATATTTATCCAAATGCCAAATCAACATTTATGTACTATACTGATAAAGAAACCAATAATAAAAAGGTTTTCAATCTATTGTCAGAAAAAACATTAAATATTCCATCTGGAACATATTTATCTGTTTATTCAAACTATATTACTGTTAAAGATAATTCTACAAAGAATTTAAAATACTACAATACTGATTTAGAATTAATTTATACAGAGAATAACTAAAAGATTAAAGCAAAAAGTTTTAATCTTTTTTCTTGTTTATTTTTCACATTTAGTATATATTAATTATCAGGAATTTTACTTTTTCTGTAGGGAGGTCATAATATGCCAGAAAAATATTTAGCAGTAGCATTAAAAAGAATTGACTTAGATGAATCAGATCGTATATATATTCCGGATGGTTTGACAGCCGGAGATATTGATCCTGATACTAACATTTTAAGAACATATACAGGATTTACCTATAAACCTATAACAGATTATAGTGAAAATGATGAAACAGTAAAAGGTTACTATTATAATTTAATTGAAACTAAAGATATTTCTACAGCCTATGAAGATCACCACGCCTTTGAGGAACAATATAAAAACACACGTTTCTTTACTTCTAAATCTGATGATTTATGTATTGTAAGATCTTTTGATAAAGAAACAGAAAAGCAAAGACTCTTAAGTAGCATTGGTCTTGAATTAGATGATGGTGCTGAAACCGTAATAACAGCATCATCACTTGAAATGATGCCGGAAAAAGTTGAAGTTGATGAAAATATGTTGACAGAAACTATTAGAAGTCTTGTCAGTCAAGTAGTAGATGATAAGTTCACCCCAGATGAGCTAATTGATTTAGCTGAAAGGCTAGAAGATGTTCGAGAAGAAGCCGAAATGGCCATCGAATCAATTCATATCCAACAAGAACAATTAGAAAGTGAGCTAGATGAGATAAGTTCCCCACCACCAACCAAAGTTCCAACTCCGGGACCGCTTAAAGATCCTCAAACCGAGACTTCTCAAATAAACATTCCCGAATTATATAGTAAAATAACAAAAACTTTAATTGCCCAAGATAGTGCCGCAAGAAGAACCATTGTTGAAATATCTCGTTTAATTGATAAAAGAATTAAAGATAAGGGAATACTTTTAACAGGTGATAGTGGAGTAGGGAAGACCTTACTAATGAATCTAATAAGTGCCTATATTAATAGACCGATATTAAAAATTGACTCAACACAGTTAACTGCTCCTTCATATGTGGGCCGAAGTTTAGAACAATACCTATGGAATTTATATGTAGCATGTGGTAAAAATAAAGAATTGGCAGAGTCAGCAATTGTCTACTTTGACGAGATAGATAAAAAAGGTTCTGATAAAAAGAATGATTCAAATGGAAAATCAGTGCAAGATATTCTCCTAAAATTTATTGAAGGGACAGAATATATTGCGTCTGAAAACCCTCAGCAAGTAACTCAAAATACTTCTATTCCAATAAACACCCAAAATATGATAGTTGTTGCCAGCGGGGCTTTTCTAGATGTTTATAATAAAAAACCTAATTCTACTAGTAAAAGAAAAATTGGTTTTCAACCATGTTGTTCAGAAGATACAACATCAACACCTTCTCAAAACAAAGAACCTTCTGTTGAAGATTTTGTAAATGTCGGAAAGATGTCTAAAGAGCTTATGGGAAGATTACCAACTATTATTCATTTAGATGATTTGAACACTGCAAGTATTGCAAGAATCATCAAAGAATCTGATAACTCCGAACTAAGACAACAAGAAGAAGTGTTTAATAAGCGCAAAGTTAAATTGACTACCAAAGAAGGCTATATTCTAGCAATCGCTGAGCAAGCTTTTGATCGCAAAATTGGTGCTCGTGGAATAACGAAACTAATAAATGATAGCACCTGGCATGCATACGACCAAATATGTTGTGAACCAAATGTATATGAAGAAGTTATATTAACAGAAGAAACTGCTAAAGATCCTACTAATTACCAATTAGTAAAACGTAAATCACCAGCCACTAAAAAAAGAGACAGTTAATTAATCACTGTTTCTTTTTCTTATCTTTGTTGACGGTACATCTTTTTTAGCGCTTTTACATCTTTTCTGGACATTTCTTCCGGTGTTAAAGTACCATAATCTACATACAAGCATGAATTAATATATGTATTTGGATTAGCTCGAACATTCTCCTCTAAATACTCCTTGGCTTCTGTTTCAGTAGCCAAATAAGTGTTGAATTCAAAACTAATTCTTCTATTAGTAATTCCAGTATAAAACAAAGCATCTTTTCTAACAACCATAGTATCTGTTACCGCTTGAGCAACACCTTCAGCAAAGTCAATCTTTCGAATATACATATTTTTTATTTCTCCCCGATATACTCTCATTTTTTCCCTCCATTAACGTAATTTATTATAATAGAATAATTTAGATAAGTAAACTAAAATATGTATGTTATAATAAAACTAGGTGAATAATATGTATAAGTTAGGAATAGATTTAGGTGCTAGTCATATTGGTTTAGGTCTAGTGAAAAACAACAAATTAATAAAAAAGAAATACATTACTTATAATCCACCATCAAAAATATATAATAAAATATTTAATAAAAAAATAACTGAGAAATACTGTAAATTTTTAATTAGAGAAATAGATCTTTTTGTGGATAATAAAAAAATTAACTATATTGGTATTGGTTGTCCAGGTGGATACGATCCAGAGAACACTATATTTTATGGCAGTAAAGCCCTAGTAGTTGGAAAGATTAATTTTAAACGAGTTTTAGCAAAATATAAGGTGCCTGTTTATATAGATAATGATTGCAATTGTGCAGCAATCGCCGAAGCTAAAAATACAAATCTTAATGAATTTTTAATGATTACAATAGGAACGGGTGTTGGCTTTTCTTTAATAAACAAAAAGTCAAACGGAATCTTTTTAGCTAAAGATGAAGTAATTTGGAAAATTTTAAATATAAATAAAATTCCTAACTCAAAACATAATAAGTATATAGCTAGTTTCAAATATCTTTCAAATCAATACAATAAAAAGGTTGGTAAAAAACTAAAAAGAGATGCTATTTTTTTAGATAAAGCTAGTCAAAAAGAATTACTTGAAAAATACACATCTAATTTTGTAACAGGAATAAATCTCTTAAATGATCAATTAGGTATTAAAAACATTTGTATTGGTGGCAGTTTTTCTATATATTCCGCCCATTATCTTAATAAATTAAAAGACCTACTACCTGAATATAATATTTTTTTTGCTAAAAATTTTAATGATAGTGGCATAATAGGTGCTACTAATTTACCTGTCGCTAAAATTAAAAAAAATTAATTTTACTATTGTCAAAGTCAAGTAATTATGTTATCATTAATTTGCTTGATTGATTTATGGCGACGTAGCTCAGTTGGCTAGAGCGCTCGGTTCATACCCGAAAGGTCGGGGGTTCGACTCCCTCCATCGCTACCATAAGGAAATCTGCTCGAACTTTTCGAGTTTTAATAAATAACTAATTCAGAAATGGATTAGTTTTTTTGTGTTTAAGAAACTATCCTAGAAAGAAAGGATGGTATTATGGTAAATATTATTAAAGAAGAAATACCTATTGAAGAATCGTTAAAAAGGAAGTTAGAACTAATATGTGAGTTTTCTAAAACAACACCCACTATTATAAACGGGAACATTAGAAAAATAGATAAAACTAACTTAACCTATATTGAACCCAATAGAATAATTATTAAAGATAAAACATTTCTAATATTTAATTTTTCTAACGAAATATTCATAGAAAATCTATCTAATAAGATAAAATTATCAGAATTAGAAGATTATTTGAAAACTATCTAAATACAATTACCTATAGAGGAAATTGACAAATCTTAAAAAAGTGATATTATATAAAACCAATAAAGGATGTATCATCTCTAGAAATGGAGGGACATTTATGATAAAATATATACATAAGAAAACAAAATTATATAATGATTTTTTTGAGGAGTCAGTAGTATTTAGACTTTATTAAATACTATTGTCTCCTCTTTTTTTGGAATTACCCCCTAATTTTTAGGGTTAAAGTGCCAAACAATTGAAAAGGAGTTGAAGATTTATGAAAGATGAAGAAAGAATATGTGGTTTATATTTAAGAGTATCCACAGAAGAACAAGCCAAAGAAGGATTTAGTTTACCAGAACAAAAAGAACGCTTAGAAGCACTTTGCAAGTTCAAAGGATATAAAATATATGATTATTATACTGATGCTGGAATAAGTGCTAAAACTGGTAATTATAGGCCTGAATTTGATAGATTAATTGATGATGCTAAAAACAAGAAAATAAATACAATTATTGCTTTAAAATTAGATAGATTATTAAGAAGTATTTATGACTGGGAAAATTTACTTAAAACTTCTAAGAAGTATGGATTTGATTTAGTTTGTGCTAATGCCGATATAAATACGACTAATGCAAATGGAAAAATGGTTACAAGAATCATGATGAGTGTATCTCAAAATGAAATAGAAAGAACAAGTGAAAGAACTAAAGTTGGAATGGCTGGTGCAATTAAAAAAGGACACATTCCTGCAGTTTGTCCTATCGGGTATAAAAGAGTTGATAAAAAACTAGTACCAGATCCATTAACAAAAGATATTGTTATAAGAATATTTAATTTATATTTTGAAGGTAATTCTTATAGCACTATTGCAAATATTTTTAATAAAGAAAAAGTGTTAGATAAAACTGATTGGAGAGATGTAAGAATCTTAAAAATTCTATCTAATGAAATCTATAAAGGAGATTATGTATCAGGTAAAACTTTAAATAAACCTATTTATTATGAAAATGTTGTTGAACCTATCGTATCAAAAGAGCTATGGGAAAATTGCCAAGCACAAAAAAAGAAAAATCAAAAGAACTATATGAGAACTCAAACTTATATATTCTTACAAAAATTAAGATGTCCTAAATGTGGAAGAATACTTGCTGGTGGTGCTACTCATAAAATTAAAGCAGACAAATGGTATTTCTATTATAGATGCGAAGATTGTAAAAATAACATAAAAGAAGAAACAATTGAAAATTCAGTTAAAAAACTTTTATCAGATATATTGGAATATGATAATGTTGTTAATGAATTCTTTTTACCGGTATTAAAATCTAAAATTGATAATCCCAAAGAACAATTAGAAAAAGAATTAAAATCATTAAATAACAAAAAAGAAAGAATTAGAAAAGCATATATTGATGCACTATTTACTGAAGAAGAATATAAAAATGAATCTAAAATAATAGAAAATCAAATAGAACTTATAAATTCTAAATTACTAGAAAACTCTCAAGCAGAACAATTAAACTTTACTATTGATGATATTTTATTAAAAAGAGATATGGACTTTATCAATAAAATTAAATTACCTTTATCATATTATGCTTTTAATGATAATTGGAACTTCCTAGATAGAGATACTAAAGCTGATATTGTTATGAGATATATAGACGATATTGAATTAGAAGATAAAAACAATAAATATCAAGTTAAACAAATTAACTTTAGAAGTACTTTTTATAATGATTTTGAAGAATTATATAAGAAAGGTTATATTGATAGAAAACGACCTATTACTTATAGTGTTGATGCTTTCTCTATGACTACAAATATTAGATATAGTGAATACTTACCTATCAAAGAAGTAATGCAACACTTATATAGATTAAATGAATATTATGAAGTTAGATTTTATAAAGGAACTTTCTATAAAGAAACCGAAAAATTAGATATTGGACCTTTATTGACAAATGAAATTCCTATAAGAATATTTCCATTACAAAAAGATAATAATGGAGATAAGGATTGGGTATCAATGGGAATGCTTGCTACAATGAACCATCCTAATGATATAAAGGTTAACATTAGAGATGTATTTGAAACAATACCCGATAATGTAACCGAAGAAGATTTTTAAAATGCGTGGCACGTTTTGTTGCTTTAGCAATGAAAGTGGCGATAGCAATTTAAAAATATATGCTTTATGAAGTTTTAACTATTACGATAGTTTTAGTTATTACGAAATAAAGCCAAACGGATTCTAAGGTGTTAAACCTTAGCCCACTGGACATTTTGTATGCACTGCGTACAAAATTCCTAGAGGGTTAGAAATTTTGGATGAACAAAACAAGCACCAAAATGGTGCAATTCTGAAAGGAGGAAATTTATGGCAGAACTTGCTTATTCATTGCATTTAGGTAGTGATAAGAATAGAAAAAATATATCTAAACAAAATGGAAAAAATAACTTAAGTAAAACAACTTCATTACCAAATAATGCTATTCAAAATGTAAGACAACTATCAAAAGTTGATAAACATAATTATAGAAAATATGATAATGAACAAGAACTAATAGAAATTATTAGAGGTACTTCGTCTCCATTAGAAGATGTTAAACAACTTTATTTAGATGAATTTGAAGATGTTAGACTTGAATACAATTCTAAACAATCTAGACCTAGTCGTATGATAGATAATTATTTTGATAATGTTTCTAATAACGAGAAGAAAGATCTAGCATGTGAAATTATTATTGAACTTGGAGATAAAGAGTATTGGGATACGAAAGATCATGAATTTAAAAGTAAAATGTCTGAAGTTTATAGAAAACAAGTTAATGATTTAGAACTATTAGTTCCAAACTTTAAAGTAGCTAGTGCTATTATTCATTATGATGAAACAAGTCCACATATGCATATCGTAGGAGTACCAATAAAATATAAAAATAAAAATGGTATGGAAAAACAAGTTGGTAAATCTGATGTGTTTACAAAAGAATCTTTAATTACACTACAAAATAAAATGAGAACTTTATGTATTGAAGAATTTAATCAAGAATATAATTTAGATTCAACTTTAAAGAAAAAACAAAAAGGAAGAAATATGGATATACATGTTTCTGATATGAATAACTATATTGAATTAAAAAAACAACTTAAAAAGAACAATGAAAATTTAGAAAAAGCAAATAAAAAATCTTTAGAACTTAAACAAAATTCTAAAGATATAAAAGATAAAATTGATAAACTTAAAATATCAAAGTTAAATAAAGAAAATTATATCTTATCTAAATCAGATAAAGATTTATTTATCGATTTTATCAATCAAGTTGATAATACCAATAAAGAATATGATAAGATACAAAACTTATCTAATATTTTAACTAATGCTGATGAACAATTTAAAGAAAAAGATAAAACAATTACAACTCTTACCGAAAATAACGAAGCACTTACTTTAAGAGTTAAAACTTTAAACAACAATATTAAAGAAAAAGACAATGAAATCTCTTTCTTAAAATCAAAAATAAGTAGTTTAAAAAATACGATTGAATATTGGAAAGATAAATTTGATAAATTAATATCATTCTTATATAGTAAACTTCATAATTGGTATGATAAGGATGATAAATATATTGATGTTGTTAATGATATGTATGAAGACGAGGTTTTAGATGATGACGATATTAAGAATTTAGATTTAAACAAAGAAAAAGATGGCTTTGAGAGATAAACTCATTACCATCTTTTATACTAATTCAATTCTAATTCCTAAAACACCATATTGTTCTTGTTTTTCTTTTGTATAAAATTGTTCAAGAACACCAATTAATTCTTCTTTTGTCATAGATTTATCAGATAAAATAGAAATATCAAAATCTTTAAACATATCTTCAAAAGAATTATATCTTAATAAACCAGTAACCTTAGCATTAAATGACTCATTCAAATCAGGTTCTTTTAAAAATTTGATAGTATCTCCAATTTTAATTTGCTGTCTTTTTTCATCGAAAAGTCTAATTTCGATTCTTTTTGTACCATTAAGTATAAAATTATAATACTCAGGTTGTAATTTCATTTCATGTTCCATATTATTTTCTTCCTTTCATTCTAGCTTTTTGTAATATTATTTGCTTTGTTTTACTAGGATTATCACATAAATTGCCATCTAAGCTAAATGCTTCATCCCATTCTTTAATAACCTCATATAATGGATCATTATCATAAATAAATTTGATGTATTGTGGCATATCAGCATTTTTTGAAATGCTTCTCATATCTCTTAATGTTAAATATTCTTCAAATTCGGTAACATCATACAAATGAAGAGCAAAACAATTAGGATTATTTTTTCCATAATATTCAACAATTTCATGACCATCATGTCTTTTGTCATATCCTGTAGCTCTTAATATTTCATCTGTATTGCCATTTAAAATATCACTTACTTTAAAATATCCAATAATTGCTTTATCTTCTTTTGCAGAATATACATAAATTTTTTTATTAAGCAATTCATCTCTTAATGGTGATTTTCTAAATTCATAAAGTTTAGTTTCATCAAATATTTGTCTTGCATAATATGACATTATTGAAATAATAGCAATTCTATTTCTACGATTTTTATCCATTTCATCCCCTCCTGTGAAAGTATTATATCACAAATTGACAAATATAGCAAAAAGTGGTATTATAAATGGCAATTTTAAGGAGGGGAAACTGAAATGAAAAATATTGAAAGTTTAAAAAATTATGTAGGCAATGTCACAGAAGAAGACTTTATGATACTTGCTACAAAAATTTATATGATAACAGATTTTATTTGCGATGATTACCCAAAACATAAAGAGTGGTATTTTACTAAACAATTACCTGCAACTATAAATGGAGATGAACGAAATATATTATTTGTTAGAAATCCAGAAGATGATGATGAAATAATTTCAATGGCTTGTCTAAAAAGAGATGAAGAAGAACAAAAAATATGTACATTATATGTTTCTGATAAATGTAGAGGTTTAGGAATAGGAACCGCAATAGTTGAAGAATCAATGAGATGGTTAGGTACAACTAAACCACTTATAACATTAGCAGATTATAAATTAGAAATGTTTAGGCCAATTATTAATAAATATGGTTGGGAATTAACTGAAATAGTTTCAGGTTTATATAACGATAGAGCTCAAGAATTATGTTTTAACGGAACACTAACAAAGAATAATGAAGAAACATTAGAACAACAATTACATAAAAAGCTAGTTAGAGTATTAAAAAATAGATATGATCACATTAAATAAAAAAATATTTTAATTTAGTAAAAAGTATGGTATTATGTTTATAGAGATTGGTTATTTATTAACTGATTACTTAGGTTTCGGATATACTATATCCACGTACCAATAAGTAATTAACTAGATAATTTATATCTAGTTTTTTTGTGTCATCTAAGCTATACTTAATATGATAATGATAAATTGGAGGAAAAAAAGATGAAAAAGAAGATATTAGTAATATTATTTATCTGCCTTTCAGCAACTGCCTGTAAAAATAAAGACTCAGAAATTATCGATTATAGTAAATACAAATTCACTGATATCAGTTGGGAAAGACCTAGTGACAACGACAATGATAAGACATATATAGAATTTTACTCAAATGGCATGTTTGGATATTACTGTAGTTGCGGTAATCCTATAGAAAACTATGATCTTTGTTCTGAATATACTTATGATGACGCTACCAAAACAATTACTTTAAAATGTGAAAAGAACTCTAAGAATATAGAAAAAACTATTAAAATCAAATCACAAACATCTAAAAAATTAGTGTTATCCTTTGGAAAAGAAACAAGAACCTTTACTAAAGGAAACCCTCTAAATCAAACTTAAAGGAAATGTATTAAGATGAGTATAGAAACTGAAATTTTTAAAACAAGTCAATTTATTCCCACCAAACTTCTTAATTATGGTTTTGTTAAAAGAAATAATTATCACTATGAGAAATTAATTATGAATAATACTTTTAGAGTTGAATTAGAAATTAATATTGCTGCAAATAATGAAATATCAGGCAAAATCTATGACTTATCTTTTGGGGAGGAATACACTAGTTTTCGGCTAGAAGTAGCAAGAGGTAAATTTGCCTCAAGTGTTAGAGCCATTTACGAGCAACTCCTTCTCGACATTAAAGATCAATGTACGATAACCAAACTATTCATCTCACCACAAGCTAATCGCATTGCCAAACTTATAGAAAGAGTCTATGGTACTATACCAGATTTTCCTTGGGACAAAACCCCAACTGCCGGTGTATTTAGACACGAGTTATCTAAAAAATGGTATGGATTAATCATGAACATAAATATAAATAAGCTTTCAGTTGGCGACTACGAAGTTGAAATACTCAATGTAAAAATACCAAAAGATATAATAACAGCCTCCCTTAAAAGAACAGGCTTTTATCCTGCTTATCATATGAATAAGCAATATTGGTTAACAATAATTTTAGATGAAACATTATCTGATCAAGAAATCATGAATTATATAAATCTTAGTTATAATTTAACTAGCCACTAAATGAGCCAAATATAACTAACAAATCCCAAAAACTTACACATTTTATTAAAAGTTACGAATAGAACTTGATAAATATCAAAAAGGAGTTTTAAAATGATTAAAATAAAATTTGACCGTGAAGAAATGAGAAGCATTGCTTACGATACTGATACAACCAAGGAGATTGGTGAATGCTGTTTTATTGAAACTAAAAACATATGGGATATAACGCATACCTGGGTATATCAAGATTACCAAGGTCAAGGAATTGCTAAGAAGTTAGTACAAACAGTCATCAACGCTGCAAAAATAGACAATAAGCAGCTCACTGCCAGCTGTTCTTACGCACAAAAAATTTTAAATTGTATAAAATAATCTTTACAAAATTATCTAATTAGGTGTATATTTAAAGAGACTCTTGCCCCATAGCCAAGTGGTAAGGCAGTGCGCTCTGACCGCACGACGCGTTAGTTCGAATCTAACTGGGGCAGCCAATTAGAAATAACTCTGAATTATTCAGGGTTTTTATTATGAAAGAATGCATAAAAAGACCATTCTAATTGCTTTTTTAAAAGTTTTAGTATATTATTATAAGAGAAATCAAAAAGAGGTGTAAATATGGAAAAAAATGAAAGAATAGAATTAGCAGAACTACTATTTCCAAATATAGATAAGGCAAGAGACTATTATGAAAAATTATATCCCGAACGAAAATTAAAAGAAAATGCAATGGTTACACGTTATGGACCATCACCAACAGGTAGTGTGCACTTAGGAAATCTATTAAGTGCTTTTGCAGATATGGTCTATGCTAGACAAAGTGGTGGAAGTTTCTTTTTAAGAATTGAAGATACCGATCAAAAAAGAATGATTGATGGAGGCATTGAAAATATAACTGGCGTTTTACATGATTTTAACATATTGCCAACAGAAGGTTATTCATTTGGTGGGGAATACGGACCATATATCCAAAGTGAAAGAACTAATATTTATCAGACGTATGTTAAAGATATGATTATTAATGGTCACGCCTATCCATGCTTTATGACAGAAGAAGAAATCGCCACTATTAGAGAAGAACAAGAAATTAATAAGACTAAAATAGGAATTTATGGTCACTACGCTGCTGATCGTGATTTATCCTTAGAAGAAGTAAAAGAAAAAATAGCTAATGGTGAAGATTATGTAATTCGTTTAAAATCACCAGGTAATCCAAATAATACTATTGAAGTAGAAGATTGCATCAAAGGAAAACTAAAATTTCCTGAACATGATGTTGATACAGTACTATTAAAGAAAGATGGGACACCAACTTACCACTTTGCTCATGCGATAGACGATCACCTAATGCATACAACTCATGTAATTCGTGGTGACGAATGGGTAAGTAGTTTACCATTACATATTCAATTATTTGAAATCTTAGGTTTTAAACCAGTTAAATATGCCCATATCGCCCCAATTACCATTAAAGATAAAGAAACCGGAAATATTCGTAAAATAAGCAAAAGAAAAGATCCTTGGTTTGGAGTAAAATATTATGACGAGAATGGTATTCCAATCGAAGCTTTACACTTATATTTAGCAACAATTACAAATACAAATTTTGAGGAATGGTATTTAAATAATACTGACAAAGATATTAGTGAATTCGTTTTCAGCTTTGAAAAACAAGCTATCGGCGGAACTTCCTTCGACGAAGCCAAATTAGTAAATCTATGTAAAACCTATTTTTCTCGCAAAAGTGGCAAAGAAGTTTATGAGGAAACACTTGCTTGGGCTAGAAAACACGACAATGACTATGCTAATCTACTAGAAGAAAACAAAGAATCAATGATTGCTTTCTTTAACATCGAAAAGGATAGTACTCGTCCTCGTAAAGATATCGCCAAATATAGCGACGTTAAAGAAGAATTTTCTTATGCGATTGATTTTTTATTTAAAAAAGAGAATTATCAGAAATTAGATAGTGATAAAATCTATGATACTGAATTAGTAACTGACTATGTAGAAA
>X371_Linnaeus_Two_toed_Sloth__coassemble_1102_pt1 | contig 15517 bp, 15 predicted proteins | sample X371_Linnaeus_Two_toed_Sloth__metabat2_low_PE_006 | metagenome-assembled genome bin X371_Linnaeus_Two_toed_Sloth
TTATTAAATAAATTAGTCATCATATGAGTTGACTTCAATATCACCACTTGTTGTTGTGATTAAAAGTTCATGAGAGGACTTTCTATTGTTATTAAAGATATCAAACTTACCACTTGTTGTTTTATGATTTATATAAACATCTATTGTCCTTTTTATTTCGACTGAACCGGAAGTAGTTGTTATTTTAGAATCTTTTGTTAATGCTAAGGTGTTTATCTCAACATCTCCTGAGAGTGTATTTATATTACAACTTTCTGTTAATTTATTTATTTCAATGTCACCACTAGTAGTTGTTAATGTGCCATTAGAAAGTTCATTTAATTCTAGGTCTCCACTCGTTGTTTGAGCAATTAACTCTTGTAATTTGTATATTTCAACATCTCCACTAGTTGATTTTATAGTTACATCTAGACTTATTTCGTCTAATAGTTTTATATCCCCTGATATTGTTTTTACATTTAATTTACCAATTAAATTTTCTGGAACCTCAAGTTCTATTCTAGAATCTTTTGAGGAAAAGAATTGAAAATTGGCATAATTATTTCGATCATTTATTTTTAAAACATCATTACTAATGTCAATATTAATATTTTGCTTGTTTTGACCATATATTTTATAGCTAATATCTTTACTAAGTGATTTTTTTATATAAATATCAGAAGAAGTAGATTCTATATTAATAGTTTTGATATCTTTAGTTATAGTTTCACTATGCAATAATTTGGTAGTATTGTTTATTATTAAGGGTTGTCTTATAAGTAAAGCAACTAATAAGCCACTTAATAAAAAGATAACTATAAGTAATAGAATTATTTTTATAATTGCTAGAGTTTTATTAGTCATTATTATCCCTCATTCCATAAATTAGTTTTATTACCGATTCAATAGCGGCATCGATAAGCCAAATTATCCAAGTGATATGCCAAGCCATTGTTAGAAAGCTGATTACTAAATATATTATTAAAGTGATTAGCTCGACTAACTCACAGATTGATTTTACTTGTTTATCTTTAGATGATATACTCTCTTCTAAATTATTTTTTGAAATGACTTCGTCTTTCTTAAAGGCAATTCCTTGGTATACTAAAATACAAGTAGCAATGCCACATAACATAAGAAAACCACAAACTCCTATTATTTCGTTATAACCTAATTCTTCAAATAGTATTATTGTAATAACACTTAAAAAATAGAGAAAAATACTTACGGTAATACTTATGGCTCTCTTTTTTGACTGTTTTTCTTTGGGGTGCTGAATTGATATATCCCCTTCACTTAACAAACTTTCTGTTGAAATATTATACAATTTGCAAATAGGAATTATTTTATCAAAGTCTGGTTTTGAGTCTCCAGTTTCCCACTTTGATACAGTTTGCCTAGTCACGTTTAATCTATCAGCAACTTCTTCTTGTGATAAGCCTTTACTTTTTCTTAAATTATATAGTTTTTCTCCTAAACTCATTTTCTCACCTCTTTTGTTAAGTATACCATTATTTGTTGGTTGCTTTCTAGCAATTACTGTTGGAAAGTTAAGCAACTAATCTTAACATTATTCATACATTACATTTATATCAACGTTCCCATTGATTCCATCAACGCGACCATTCGAGCATAACTGCCAGAATTTGTAATCGCCTTGATAAGTTGTTTGACTAGTATAATGGGCAAGCCAAGTTGGATACTTAGTTTCAAACCAAACTGTTTCTAAGTAATTTTTACTGCTATATAACATTCCTTTATAACCTGCTTTTTCAATTGTCTTTAGATAAGTATTGGCCATTTCGGTTAGATTATAAAAACTCAAATTAAATTCTTGATAAAATGACCAGTTTTCCCAATCGAAGACAACTGGTAACTCTAGTTTATAATCTTTTATTTGCTTTAGAACCCATTCGGCTTCTACTTTAGCAGCTAAATTACTATTAGCATAAGAGTAAAAATAAACGCCAACAGGTATACCTACTTCTTTAAACCCTTTAATATTTCTTTCAAACTTATTATCAACAAAGTATTCACCACCAATTCCTCGTTGACTTCCAACACGGATAAAAACAAATTCAACTCCCGCATCTTTTACTTTTTGAAAATCAATATCACCTTGCCAATGAGAAACATCTAGTCCAATTTTTGTTTTTTCTGATTTATATTTAGAAACTATATCTGAAAAAGCTTGAGTTGGTGTAGAAGTTGGTTTACTAGAACCAGTATTTGGTGTTTTTTCTTTAACAATTAAGTTAAAATTATTGGTTGAAGTGTTACCACTAGAGTCTGTCCCTTTAAAAACTAGCGAATAGGTTCCTGGAATATTGACATCATAAGTGCCAATTATTTCACACGTTGGTTGATTATCATAGTTGTCACCACAAAAAAGTTCTGTTTCAATATTTCCTGTATAACCTTTTGTTACAGTTAAACTTGATGAAGAATAAATAAGTGGTGGTGTTTTATCAACAATATTAATAGTAAATGTATATGGTACTTTTATATTATCATCATTGATATATTGAAAGGATATCTCCTTTTCGCCTACTTTAGTAGTATCAATCTTCTTATCTGTTATTAAATTACCATTAATAGATTCAATAAAATTTGATAAATGAACATCTTCAAAAACAGATACTTCTAAATTATCATGTAGTTGAACAATTATTTCAGCATGGGCAATACGCCAAATATTGTATAACTTAGATAGTAGTAAAATAACTAATATGGTTACTATAGTGATAGATATAACAATTATTATTTTTTTCTTTGTTTTTATACGCATATAGACACCAAAGAAGAATAGTAACTATTCTTCCCTTTCTTATTTAAATTTTTTCCACATGATTGTTAAAACATTTAAGACTGATAGAAGAGTTACACCAACATCAGCAAAGACTGCCATCCAAACAGTACTTAAGCCTAAAGCACCTAGTATTAAAACAATAATTTTAATAGTTAGCGCAAAAGCAAGAGTTTGAACTATTTTCGTTCTTGTGTATTTAGCAATTTGTAGAGATGACTTTAATTTTTTTAAATCATCCTTCATAATGACTATATCGCTTGCTTCTATGGCAGCATCAGATCCTACTTGCCCCATCGAAACACCAATATCAGCAAGGTGAAGAACTGGAGCATCATTTACACCATCGCCAACAAACATTACCTTACCACTTTCTTGAAATTCTGTCACTTTTGTAACTTTGTCTTGTGGAAGAAGAGCTGCAAAATATTTTTTTACACCTACTCTAGAAGCTACTTGTTTAACAACCTCCTCAACATCACCTGATAAGATTATTAATTGTTTATTGAAGTCAGTGACTAATTTTTTAAGAGATGAAGCAGATTTTTTAATAGTATCAGAAATGACTATATAACCAGCATATTCATTATTTATTGCAATATGAATGATTGTTCCTAATTCAGTAATTGGAAGAGTTATAATATTGTGATCTTTTAATAATTTTTCATTTCCTATTAGGACTTTTTGCTCTTCAATTCGGCAGCTAATTCCTTTACCACTAATTTCTTTATAGTATTTTGCTTCTAACTTTGGTAATTTATTTTTCTTCTTTATAGCCTCAGCAATTGGATGAATAGAAAATTCTTCAGCAGAAGCCGCGATTTGAAGAAGTTTTTTACTTTGCATTTCAACAGGATAAATTTTTGTTACTTCAAAAACGCCTTCTGTAATTGTTCCTGTTTTATCCAAGACGATATAATCAATATCATTTAATGTTTCTAATTCTTTACTTCCCTTTATTAATATTCCTTCCTTGCTAGCTCTACCAATTCCACTAAAATAAGCAAGGGGAACAGAAATTACTAGTGCGCATGGACATGATGTTACTAAAAAAACTAAAGAACGATATAGCCAATCTTTAAAGTCATAACCTAAAATAGTTGGGATTAGTGTCAAGAGAATAGCTAGAATGACAACAACAGGTGTATAAATACTAGAGAATTTAGTTATAAATTTCTCCGTTTCAGCCTTTTTAACATTGGATGTCTCTATTAAATTGATAATCTTAGTTGTTGTCGTGTTGCGGTATGTTGCGGTTGCCTTTATACGAAGAACTTTTTCTTTATTAATACAGCCACTTAAAACCTTATCATTTTTACTCACTTTACGGGGGATTGATTCACCAGTAAGAGAGGAGGTGTTTAAAGAGGAGGTGCCCTCAATAACTATTCCATCTAAAGGAATCTTCTCACCAGGTTTTACAACTAAGATGTCCCCTTCAGTGACCTTTTTTATATTTACTGTAACTATTTCATCATTTACTATGATATTAGCCTTTTCAACACGTAAATCTAGTAAATCTTTTATCGATTTCTTGCTTCTATTAACCTCTAAATCAGCTAGATATTCACCTATTTCAAATAATAGCATGACCATAACAGCTTCTTCGAAACTACCGATTGCAAAAGCACAAAGAGTTGCTATTATCATTAAAACATTTTCGTCAAAAAACATTTTCTTTTTTATATGTTTGAAAGCATTAATATAAATTGAAGCACTAATAATAGCATATGATACGCCTAAAAAGAAAATTTGAGTATTTGCTTCAGGGATAAATATTGATGTTACAAAAAAAGCAATACTAATAACTATTTTGATTAAATCTTCATTCCATATTTTTTTCATTAGATAACCTCCGCTATATGTTCTAAGCCATATTTCAATATTATTTTTATATGATCATCGCTGATACTATATATAATATTTTTCCCCTCTTTTGTCGTTTTAACTAGATTTGAGGCCCGCAAATTTTTTAGTTGATGTGAAACTGCCGATTGTGAAATATCAAGTACCTCACTAATTTCATTTACACACATTGGTTTATTAAGCAATACATCTAAAATTCTTAGACGTGTTTGATCTGCAAATATTTTATAAAATTCGCTTAAGCCAGAAAGTAATTCTTTACTGTGTATTTTCATAATTACACTCCTTTTCATATGAATATATGTTCATATATTCATATTATTATAATTCGTAAAATATGTCAATTACTTTCTACTTCTTTTCTATTATGAATTTAATTATATCAAAAGTTATTTAAGGTTTTCAATATTTTCCAATTAAAAAAGTACCGCTTGGTACTTAGGTGTTAACTTTAATTTCTTCTAAAGCCTTGGCCAATTGATCTCCACAAGAAGTTTTTTTAAAACCACAGGTAATACCTGACAATTTTTCAACCACGGTGTCAATGTTCTGGCCTTCTACAAGCGCTGAAATAGCCTTTAAATTGCCATTGCAACCACCGGTATACTCAACATTATAGATTTTATGATCCTTAATATCAAATTCAATCTTAGTTGAACAGGTTCCTTTTGTTTTATAAGTGTAATGCATATTTTACCTCCTTGAGTTTATGAAAAAATTTAGATATATAATAGTAAATATTAATTGGCAACTCATATTCACCGATTAATTCTTCTACAACACCATTAAAGCCTTTTTTAAACTCATATATTCCATAATTATTAGGGTGCTCATTTATATTCTCAGGAATTCCATAAAAGTTATGCTTCTTAAAACCATTATTGATACCATACTTAATTAATTCCCATTGAAGTAGATACTGGGAATTGAATTTTAAATACTCTTCATAATTGCCACTAGATAAATAGATTATTTCTGGATGAATTAGCATAAACATTGATCCTGATAAGGTTATTATATCACTATTTGTCTTGTTTTTAATATCTTTAGCTTCGACAATTTTTCTAGTTAGTGAGGAAATATCTTTTTCTAATTCTCTTTTTCTCGTCGACTTAATATTATTGGTATCCAACTTGAGAAGTTTTTCATGAAGTTCTTTTTCCAAATATTCGACATAATCATTAATATTAAGTTCACTTACATAGTATTTTACTTCATTTTTAGGAGAAAATAACTTATACATATCTTCATAGTAATCTGCATTACGAGATTTAAAATTTCGCCTCTTTGCTGTTTCTTTCAAAATATGGTTAAATTTTGATAACTCATTGTAAGAAATTTCTTTAATTTTAATTCCAGACTTTTCTGCCTTTCTGATAATATTTCTTGTGTTAGCTTTCATTTCGTTCAGAATATCTTCTTCTGTTTTTCCATCTAAATCGAGAGAAAACATCCAACTAACTTGTTCATTATCTTTTGAAGGGACTTTTTTAAAGCCTATTTTTTCTAAATTCTTAACTATTTTATTATTATCAATTCCATTTTCAACTATATTTCCATCACGATCACGTTCTTTATTAATAATATAAGGGTCTATTCTTAAGATATAGCCCTTATGCTTTTTTATATATTTAGTTATTTCCTTTGTAAAGAATTCTAGTAGTTCTTTGTTACTATAATCTAGTAAATATCCCCTAGGACTATAGAATTCATACATATTTAGTCTGTTTTTTCGACTTAGCAGCATTGCTGCACCACATATTCTACCGGATTCTTTGACTCCAACATAGTTAACATTCCAAGACCTTTTTTGCCTTAACTTGCCAATCTCAACGGCAGAAAGAAATGTTTTTAAAGGATGTCTTTCCCAATAAGTTTCGTATTCTGTTTCGGTTAGTTCTACAAATTCCATATATCCCTCCTATTATTTAGTATATTCGGGATAATTTTTTTTATTAGAACTACTGACGTTTAATTTTATTTTTAAATTTTTTTGTCAAATTATTAACTTTTTCTTTAAATTCTTCTGGAATGGTATATAAGATTTTATCTTTATCAAAAATGGTAAAGACGAATAAAGCAATCATAATAAACAATAATATTAATGAAATGAATAAGGCTAAACTAAAACGGTCCGTTTTCTCTTTGGTGGTATTTAAATAGCTATTAGTTAAATAAGTTTCAAAGTTGTCCTTAGTAATTTTAATTTCGTTTTCTGCCGGGACAAAATTTGCAACATTCTTAATGGCTAGTTCCTTTAAATCTTCTTTTATTATTTCGGGATAACCATAGACCTTTAAAGGTGTTGGTTCTTTGTCTGTTCGCTCGTAAGTATAATCAATTATGTCTTTATATTTATTATACTCATCTTCATTAATTCCTATTAAGTAGGTATGCCATAGACCTGTATCTTCTTTTTCAATAACAAAATGGATGCCTAGATTTTCTTCTTCATAGTAAGCAAATTTTTCAGACATTTTTGAAACCTCAATATAAGAGTATTCCTCAACACTCTCAACTTCTCCCCAAGGTTTAGCATAGTATTTTTCTTGAAATAAACGATATGAACATACTGCTAAAATTGTAATAACAATTAGATAGATACTACATAAAAACATTTTTATAGTTAATTTTTTTTCTGAAATTTCTTTTTTTATTCTTTTCATATACTACCTCTTATTATGTTAATATAATATAACCATTTTACGAAAAAAGAAAAGATTATTCTTTCAATTTTTTATTAAATCTCGGGATAAACTTTTCTAGTATTTTATATTCGTCTCTGTTTTTTACGTATAGATAACCTAATATTGAAAAAACGACTGCACCAATAAAGTTAACAAATAAATCTTTCATTGTATCATTAATACCTAATTCTAAATAGCCACCTTCTATAGTTATTTTGTCTTTATCATTATTGTAATAGATATCTGTTTTGGTAATATCTTTTAGCACAACTGGAACATTTTTATTTTCCTCATTTAGTTCAACTGATGATATTACTTGAACTATGCGATCTTTTTGCATATCTAATAGAAAATATCGATCTGATGCATATTCATAAAATTCCCATAAAACACCAACTGTCATAGAAAAGCAAAATGCTACTAGAGATAAAAATAATGGTGATAGTTTAATATTAAATCTTTCCCCTCTATTTATAATATCAATTAAGGAGAAACCGACGGCCGCACATAAGAATCCATTTAAGGTATGAAGCATAGTATCCCAATGTTTGAAGACACCATAGAAGTTTTGAATTTCTCCTAATATCTCAGCGGCAAAAATAAATAGGTAAACTGTTATTTCTAAGAACGATGGCAATTCAATATTTAATTTATTAGTTATTAAAGTGGGAACCGTAAATAATATTAGTGTCAATCCACATAAAAATACATTATTCCAATTAGAATGAACGGCTTGGCCAACCATACAAACAATAACTAAAAATCTTAAAGCAAAGTAAACGACGATGGTTTCCTTGGCCTTTAGTCCCATCACTTGCTTTGTTTTCTTTTTTAATTTTTCTTTTCTTATTTTTTTGTCATTCATTTTAATCCTTATTTTCCTCTTCAAATAGTTTTTTTATGTTAGCACGAGGCATTAACATTTTCATATCTTTTTCTACTCTAAACTTAAATTTAGTGGCTGGAGTTTTATATTCTTCACCATCAATACACCAAGAGCTTTTTGGTGGATCTAAAAACTCTATTTCTAAATCATCAGTCTTATAATAAGTTATTCCAGGAATGTATTGGATATCTACAGCATTCATCATAATAAACATTTTTATAATATCACGATAGTTTTTTACATCTGCGAAAGCAACCTCAAATTTATTATCATCTAATTTAACGTCGTAATAAATGTCTTTGACCCCAGCAACACGAGAAGAATTTGTAATAAAGAGAAAGGAATATTTACCTTCGTATTCTTTGCCGTTTACTTTATATTTTATGTTATAAGAATGGATTTTAGGTCTTAATTGCTTTAGGCCATACATCATATAAGCTAATTTACCATATTTTTTCTTTAATTCTCGTGGAGTATTGTATGCCATATCAATGTAGTCTCCTAAGCAAGCAACATAGACAAAAGCGGTATCGTCAATATAACAAACATCTATTTTTTTGGGCTTTCCAGTTAATAACATCTCTAAGTTTTTTAGAATATTTTTAGTATAACCATACATGTTTCCAACATCATTTGTAGTACCCATTGGTAAATTTGCGATTAGTAATTTATGTTGTCTTTTCATGTTGCCTGTAACAACTTCGTTTAATGTTCCATCTCCACCAGCACTGATTACCAAATCAATTTCTTTATCCAAGGCTTGTATAATTTCTGTTGCATCCCCTTTTTTCTTTGTGAAAATTATTTCTGTATCATAACCATATTTTCTTAAAATATCGTAGAAATCATTATAATTTTTTAATTTTTTCTTTTTTCCACTTTCAGGGTTCATGATAATTACACATTTTCTCATGATACACCAACTCCTCAGTTATACGCTAATTATAACACTTTTTTTTGGATATTTCTAGTGCTGAATTTGTTGTATTTTATTTGAAGTTATTTTGTTTTTATGCTATATTTTTATTATAGAGGTGGGTGTTTAGGATGAATATAAAAAAAAGAAATTATAATTTAGACTTATTAAGAATATTAGCCTGTTTTATGGTTATTATGATACATGTTGCAGCTAATAATTGGTATATTGCTGACACTAATAGTTTTAATTTTTTAATATATAATATATATGATAGTTTAGTACGAGCAGCGGTTCCGCTATTTATAATGATTAGTGGAGTATTTTTCTTAAAGCAGAAAGAAATTCAAACTAAAAAACTTTATAAGACTAAGATCTTGAAATTGTGTGTATTTTATTTTTCTTGGAACATAATTTATTACCTTTTTGATATGTTTATATATAAGTATGAATTTTCACTTTATTCTTTTCTAAATAGTGTCATTTTAGGGTATGTTCATTTATGGTTTATACCAATGATTATTGGGTTATATATTATTTCTCCTTTATTAACTAAAGTTACTATGAATAGTAATTCTAGATTAGTAAAATATTTTATAATACTATTTATGTTTGGATGTCTAATGACAACAATAGATTATTGTACTTTTTTACCTAAATATGAATTGATTCATAATTTTATTTCTAAATTACCATTAGACATTGTTTGTCAATATTATAATTATTTCTTACTTGGTTACTATTTATATAATTATGACTTTCCTACTATTGAAAAGAAGAAATTTTTGCTAGGTTGTACATTTATAATAAGCGTTTTATCTTGTGTTTGTGGAACATGGTACTTATCACATGTAAATGGTGTTAATACTGCTTCTCTTTATGAAAATTTTTCTATTTTTACATTGTTAGAAGCAATTATAATATTTTTATTTTTTAAGAAAAGTAAATTTATATCCGAAGAAATTTATGCAGATAAAATTACAAAACTTTCAGAAGATACATTAGGTGTATATGCTATACATATTATGATTATGACCTTTTTATTTCATTATAAAATTATAACTATTGCTTCTTTTAATCCAATTTTATCTATTCCTATTATATCAACAGTTGTTTTTATATTCGGTTTAATTTGCGCTAGGATATTAAGAAAAATTAAATTGATTAATAAGTTTCTAATATAATTTAAATTCATAAAAAAATATTAAAGTCAAATACTTTAATATTTTTATTTATTGATTTTTTTAGGTTTGTTTTTTTCAATATATGGCACTAATAGTAAGAATGGTAAACAAGTAAATGCTCCATATACATATCTAAATTCACAAAATACTGGTGAAGCTACTAGCATTGTTATCCAAAGTCCAATTACAGGAATATAATATAAAATATATCTTTTTCCTTTAATTAACATTGTTATATAGGCAAAAAGGCCAATAATCCAAAAGCATAATCCTATACTCCAAGTAATATTCATGATAGGTAAATTTCGTGATTCTATTTTATTAACGAGAGTTCTTACAAATTTTGGAGCCTTTGGTTCCATTTTTAAATCAAAATTGTTCCCTTCCATAATTGTTTTTTCAACAGTCCAGAATTCAACACCAGGATACCAATAACCTAACGTACTAACAGAATATGCTTCTATTGCAGTAATTGGGTGTTTTATAACAAGACCTAACCACAATTTTAAATAATCGAATTTATTGTCATCAAATGCTTTAATTTTATAATTCTTATTAAACTTTATTCCATCAGATACTATTGGATTATAGGCTTCTTTCATTATAGATAAAGGAATTAATTCATCAATTAGTTTTTTTTCTTTAGCTGTAAACTCGATGACTTTATAAGCCATTCTACCAACTTGTTGTAGTGGCATTCCTATATATTCTGTCGAGGCACTTTTTACAATGTTTAAATAATTAAAAACAGGACCTTTAACAACAATATATGTACCAAAGACAATGGTAATCGCTGTTAAAAATAATTTATAATGCTTTTTAAACACTAAAATTAAAAAGATTGAGAAAATTGCATACATATATATTGCATTATTTCTAAAGAAAACACATAATAGTGACGCTATTATAAAAGGACTTATATGCTTTGTATCTAGCGTATTATTTTTCTCTTTTTCAAATAATTTGTATGTTTCCATAGATAAAATTAACATTGTTCCGGAAAAAATTACATCTTTCCACATAACAACACTATAATATCCGTGCATTGGAATGAATGCAAAATAGCATAGTACTATTAATAGTATTTTTTCATTTACTTTTCTATTATACAAAAATGTTATAAATGAAGAAAATATTAATGCCATTAAAATCATTTGCGTAATTGTTGTACATGCTACTCCGGCAGTAATAGTTCCAAAAATTTTATATCCTAATGTATATGGTATCCATAAAAATATTAAGTGTAAAACTGGATGATGATCAGTTATTGTCTCAAAATTATTTATCACCATAGTCAGTTCACCAAATGAGTCTCCCGACATTGCAGCGGGATACATTGATAAAAAATAAGGAAGCCATGCCAATAATATTACAACAAATGATAAAATGAATATTACCTTTTTATCCTTGATTATATTACTCGCTTTCAATAATTGTGCTTTTAACAATTTTGGAAAAATATTTGCTAATAATATGAAAATTATATTAAATGTTCCTACTAATGATATAAACGTTTTAAATGTTAGTATTTTATCTAATATGTTGATATTTTTTTCATACATTAGATTATATACAATATCACCATATACAGCTAATATTGAAAATATAATGGACATTATTATAATTTTTTTCTTGTCTTTTAAATCTTTTAAATTTGTTTTATAAAACAATAATATAATTGCACCATATATTAACCATGATACCACTCCATATGGAGGTATATGCTGATATCGGCATATAGAAAAATAAAATATAGATGCCATTAATAATGGAATTATTTTATAAAGCATACTATTAAAGTCAAATGAATTTTGTTTTTTTATTTCATTATTCTTACTTTTCTTTATACTAATTTTTTTCATACTAGTTCTCTTTCTTTTAAATATTTTGGTTTGTTTTATGCAATTATTATTCTAAAAATATTTTTCTGGTAACGAAATTGAATATCATAACAATTATTGTGGCGGCAATTTTTGCCACCATATTTTTAATATTAAAAATATTAATAAATAAGAACAATAGAATTTCTGTTAGCAATAAACCCACTATACTTAATATTATAAATTCAAAGAAAATTCTTTTAAGATATTTTTGTTTGTTTACCACGAAAATCCATTTTATACTTGCTCTATAATTGTATATGACCGCTACAGAAAATGAAATTACATTTGATATAAAAGGACTTATATTAAATATGTTTGGCATAATATAATATATAATCCAATCAATAATAGTAGCTATTCCACCTACTATTAAGAACTTAAATATTTGTGTACACAAATGTTCAAATTCTTTAGTTGTCTTTATTTTTAAAACATCAAATATTTTTGCGATGAATTTTTCTATTTTTTTGTCTTTTTGCATTCTCTTAATACCGTTGTATTTATTAACATTAATTCAAATAATTGACGATGTTTTTTTACGACAACTTCTAGTAAAATACCAAGTACAAGCATAAGTATTGATATCATTAACATAAATCCGGAAAAGATTAATGTTGGGAATCTTAATACTAGACCAGTCTCAAAGTATTCTACAAATACAGGTATTCCAAAACCTAGTGATATTATAAAAAATAGTAAACTAATTAAACCAAAGAAAATCGTTGGTTTATATTCTTTAAATAATCTAGCTATTGTTTTTAAAACTTTAATACCATCTGTATAAGTATTTAATTTTATTTATCAAAAGTATTTTTAAATTCTGGATTTATAAATTCATCATTTACAACATCGATGTTTCTATTTTCATGATGATGGAGTATTATATTTGCTAATAAACTTGAACAGTCAACCTCTGTATACCATTCTTCTTTTTTTATCTCATCAGGTATATAAGTTAAATTAGTAGAATAAACTTGGTCATAATCATTATTTTGATAAGCTTCTTTAAATTTAATAATTCCTGCTGTAAATAAAGCAAAAGTTGAGATTAAATACACTTTACTTGCTCCTTTTTCCTTCAACATTTTTGCAACGTCAAGCATAGAGCCACCTGATGCTATCATATCATCTACAACTAACACGGTTAAACCTTTTGGATCTTTACCTAGGTAAACGTGCTCTACTATAGGATTTTTACCATCTACAACTTTACTTAAATCTCTTCTCTTATAGAATAATCCTACATCAGAGCCAAGTTTTTCAGCATAGTATCTTGCTCTTTCCATTGCTCCCATATCAGGGCTTATTACCAATAAGTCATCGGTTTTTATTTTTTCTTTTCTTTTTATATGTTCTAATATTAAATCTGAAGCAAAATAATTTTCGAAAGGTAAATTGGGTATAGCATTAGAAACATTGGGATCGTGACAATCAAAGGTAATTATATTATTAACTCCTAATCTTTCTAATTCTTGTAATGCTATCGCACAATCAAGTGATTCTCTTTCTCTTCTTCTATGTTGTCTTGATTGGTATAAAAATGGCATTATTACTGTTACTCTTGAAAACCTACCATTAGCAGCTGATATTACTCTTTTGATATCTTGAAAATGTTCATCGGGAGACATATTATGTTCATTACCATGAAAATCATAGGTAATGCTATAGTTTCCAACATCAGATAAAATATATAGATCTTTATCCCTTATTGATTCACTTATATATAATTTTCCTTCACCATTATTAAAACGACTACACACTACATTTGTTATTGAAGTTTCATTTGTATTTTTTATTTTTTTTAGGTGACTATCTATTTTTGATCCTAATTCTTTACAATTTTCAAAAGCAATTATTTTTAGTTTGTTCATATATTATTCCTCATTTAATTTCAATTTATATTATGATGATTATTTTCCAATAATTTTACGATATACTTTGTAAATACGCGGATGTTTTTTTCTTAGTCTTTTTCCAATAAATTTTTTAATAGATGTGTCATCTTTGTTTTCATAATTTACATAAACATTGTAGAAAAATTTTGATTTATTTTCTAATACTTCTTGACTAACAGATGGCATTTTATTTAGTTTTTTTACTATTTCATAAAATTTTAATGATGATTCTTCCCATGATACCCAATTTTCAGCAGTCTTAATTGCTTCATTTTTTAATTTCTTTAAATATTCTGGTTTATCCTTTAATTGATTTATATATTCAATTACTTTTTCATCGTCATCTGTCTTAGCAACTAAACCATTTTTTTCATGAATAATATATTCATCATGTCCTGTTACATCATAAACTATTGAGGTTCCACCACAATGGAACATTTCAAGTGGCGGTCCAAACATTCCTTCAACATAACTTAATTTAACAATCACGTCACAAGAACGATAAATTTTAGCGCAATCTTTAGGAGGGACTCTTGAGAATACTCTATCCACATCTTTGTATTCTTTTATATCAGATGAAGTTAGTAACCATATTTCATCAGCTTTACTTTGTTTTACAAGTTTTACTGTCTTTGGAACATTTTTAAATCCGACATCAACAGGGCCTTCTATTAAAACTCTAAGTCCATTGCATTTTTCGAATTTGTTACCTTTTACTGTAAAGATATCTTTTCTAATTCCATTATGAACTAAATGTGCTTCAACGCCATATTTTTCTAAATATTTTTTTATCCAGGTTGCTTCAGTTATTACTTTCATGTCTAACATATAAGTCATTTCTGCTAACATTTTTAATCCAACTTCATTGTCTGGATAAAATCTGGATTCTATTGATTGAACAAAATATACATAATGTTTTGCTTTTATACGATAAGTTTCATATACAGTTCTCCACCATGTAGCTATAGCCATATCAAATTCTTCATCTTCTATTTCTTCATAAGTAACCCATTTTAAAAGATGTGCATATGTATGCCATGCATATTCCTCAGGTTCTACTTTTTTATCTGTAACAATATATACATCTTCACCCTCTTTTGCCATACGAGTTGCATGCTCAAATATAACGTTTGTTCCGCCACCTATTGCTGGTGATCCCAAAGTAAAAATACATTTCATTTATAAAACTCCTTTATTTTTTAATCTTATCTTTTTTACATTCTTATAAATAAATTTTTGTATAAATAGCTTTTCATTATTAAGTTTTAATGTTGGCCAGAAAGTATCGTAAAAAAATGATTGATATTTCAAGAAAAACTTTAAATTTTCTTTTAAATAATATTTTAAATTCAATTTCTTTTTTAAATTAAATTCTGAGAATTCAAAAACACCAAAGTTTTCATAATGATAGATAC
>X371_Linnaeus_Two_toed_Sloth__coassemble_1126_pt1 | contig 14682 bp, 17 predicted proteins | sample X371_Linnaeus_Two_toed_Sloth__metabat2_low_PE_006 | metagenome-assembled genome bin X371_Linnaeus_Two_toed_Sloth
GTGTTTAACTATTCTAGCACTTTTTTTCTTTTTGTCTAGTCTTTTTTGCAAAAAAAATAAACTTTTTTGATTTAGTTTATTTTTCTACATATTTTTTATATATTTCATAGTAGTTTTCAACTGTTCCTGGAGCAAAGGCTAGACTTTTTTCCCTAACATGATTAATTAAATCTGTTAATTCCGATTTAAGAATTGTATCAATCTTTTCAGAATAGTGCATTAAATTTTTATGGTATTTGTATTCACCTCTATCTAATACTTTAAAACTTCCATCTGGAAAAACACGTAAATCTAAATCATAATCGATATATTTAATAGTTCCTTCTTCAATGATAAACGGTGAGGCTATATTACAATAGTAATAAATCCCTGTTTTTTTATATTGACCTATTATGTTATACCAACTATTTTTGAAAAAATATAATACTGCTGGCTCTTTTGTTCGCCATGTTCGACCATCCGATTCAGTTACCTTAGTTCGCTCATTCCCAAATATTAAATAATCATCATGGATTTCTAAAAGAACTGCTTCATCCCAAGAACGGTGTATTTTACCATCATGCTTGTATCCATGAATGGTGTATTTTTTTCCGATTATTAGTTCTTCATTTTCCATCTTTTTACCTCGTTCTGTTTGTATTATACTATTTTTTCTTTATTTTTTCAACCTTTGCTTGCATATAGAAAAGAGCCATCAAAATAGATTGTTATTTTAATCTACTTTGACTAGCTCTTTATTCCTCACTATTCTTTTTCTTTCTAGAAGTTTTAGTTTTTTTGTTTTTAGTCTTTTTCTCTTTATCTTCGGCGTTTTCTAAAATTTCTTCTTCTACGACTACTGCTTCAGTTATACTTTCCTCAATGGATTTTTGAAATATTTTAACATTCCTTTTAATTGTATAAGTTGATATCATATCTAATACTGCATATATAATAATAAATACACCTACCAATTTTGTGAAATAAGAAATTGCTTTAAAGGGATTGAATAATAATACCAATCCGCAAATTGTACTAATAATTGAAAGTAGCATTGTTGTTTTCCATAGATTGTTGTTATTAGCCTTTAATTCAAATGCATATTGTAATTTAGTTGCACTACTGATGATTATACTCACTCCCAAGATAATTGGCATAATGCTCGCTACACCTTCCGGGTTATCAATAATTACTATTCCTAGTACAACACTAATTATTCCATATACTAGATCAAGCTCACTCTTTTTCTCTTTACTTAGATTACTGAAAAACTTTATTCCAGAGAGAACACCTAGTGCGATAATGACACTTCCAACGACATATGCGATTGTTATAATTGTCACCTCTGATTGGAAAATAAGCAAAATTCCTAAGGCTATTAAAAATAAAGATGTGATTAGTGATGATCTGAAAAATTTTTTCATTAATTTATCCATAATTATTCCTCCATTTAATTATTGATTTAATTATAACATAATGTTATTGTTTTTTACAATTGGACTTCTTAGCTTTTTTAGTTTTAACTGAAGATTTTTTATCATTTTCACTGTTTTTTTCTAATGCCATTTTTGGTTGCATACTTGTTATAGTCGTTTCCTTTGACGCTTCTTGAGTAGGGGCAAGGCTTAAGGTGTAATCATTTTCAATCGTGGAAATATTTTTTGTTCTTGAGATTTGCTCATATAGAAAAAGATGATTTTCTTTAGAAAAAGTAAAGAAATAATATAAAATGTTTACTATTTGACATATTACAATTACACTCCATAGTCTATTTGAAATAGCAGTTGATAAATTTAGATTATTTATCCATATATTGGGATATAAGACTATTCCAATTAATAAAACATTTCTAAAGAGAATTTGATACCATTTTGCAGGGGCATTTAATGATTCTATTTTTAAACGTAATATTTTTTTACCAAGTGTTTTTCCTGAGGAAAATGTTGGTATTAGAATATAGTATATAAATATTGTTAGTAATAAGTGGTAATTATCTAGGGGTGTTGAGTATAATAAAATTTTAGTTATTAAGGAAAAAATTGTTAGGAAGAAAATATCTATTGAAAATGAAACAAATCTTCGTAAAAGTGTTACTTTCTTACCTTTTTTATAACTTTTAGCTTCTAATTCTTCTCTTGTTGGTAAAAAGATGGTTAATAATGGAGTTATCATATATCCAATCATTCCTCCCAACGTATTTATAAGTAAATCATCTATGTCAAAGAGACGATAAGGTCTTGGATAAATTCCATATAAGCCACTCAGTTGAGTAAGTTCAAAAAAGAGACTTAAAAAGAAAGTGTATGTCAATGTGTGATACCACTTTTTTTGGAAGAAATATCTTAAATACACTCCAAATGGTAGTGTCAATACAATGTTAAATAGAACCGTATAAACAGTTGGGGATTTTAGAATGTTAAAAATATCACTAAATTCTTTTATGTTGAAATTATTCGTAGTTATAATATCTTTTATAAACTGAAACATATGAAGTTGCGTGGTTGGGGAGGTCATTTTTCTTACATCTTCAATTGATGGCAGAGGTAAGATTACCAAAAAATAGGCACAGATTAAATATAAAATTAAGCTATAGAAACACAAGCTCTTTAATAAAGGTATTGCTCCGTACTTTCGATATTGATGAATTAAAAAAGGAATAGTTAAAATGAATGCGATAAAAGGAAATACAATAAAAGCAAAGCCTATTGGTATTTTATATGCATCCATAATTATTCCTCTTTTCTACTAATTAATTTTTTTCCACAAGAAATGTTAATAAAGCATCTGGTGACAATCCTTCAACTGCTATATCATAAATTAGGTCAATTATTGGAATGGTTACCTTCTTGTGCTTAAGTAATTTATAAATTGATTCTAGGGTATAAAAGCCCTCAACCGTTGTTTTAGATAGATATTCTTGTATTTCTTTTTGAGTACGCTTTTCACCTAGTAGTTTTCCAAAACTATAATTTCTACTTTTTGTCGAAGTACAAGTTAATAATAAGTCCCCTATTCCAGCATAAGTATCAACTGTTCTTTTTTTGGCATCAAATGCAAATAATATTTCTTCCATATCGTGCATAGCTTCTGTAAGTAACATTGCCTTTGTCGATTCATTAGCCTTCATACCTTCGAGCATTCCAGCTGATAGAGCAATAACATTTTTAATTGCTCCACAGATTTCAACACCAATGACGTCTGTTGATTCACGCAGTTTAATATATCTATTTTGTAATGCTTGTTTAGCCAGTTCTCTAGTTTTTTTCTTTTTACTGGCTAGAGTAAGTCCGGCAGGCATTTTTGAAACAAGGTCGATTGCAAAAGATGGTCCACTTATGACACCAACATTCTTGGTATTAAGGTGCTTTTCGATTATTTGATTAATAAATAATCCTGTGTCTTGTTCAATTCCTTTAGTTGCAATTATGATGTGATTATTCTTTATATATGGTTGCATTGCCTGAGCTAAATCATCAACGAACGCTGCTGGAATTGCAATAATTAAAAGATCTTGTCCCTTAATACATTTTTCCACAGAGGTTGTTAATTTTATTTTTTCTGATAATTTGAAGTTTGGAATAAGTCTTTCATTTTGACGAGTTGTTTCTAACTGTTCTTTTTCCTCTTTGAACTTTGTCCACATTGTTACTTCACATTTATTTTCTATTAATATGCTGCTTAGAGCCATACCGTAAGCTCCACAACCAAATAGTCCTACTTTCATATATTGTCTCCTTTTGTTAGGTTTTGTCACTTTTAATTTTGATTATCTTTGTTTTACCATGTATTCTTTTATTTGTCTAGATTAGAGTATTAGTATTAATAAATTTTAATTATATTTTTCTGAAGAAAGTGTAATATACTGTATGGAGTGGGCGATTAGTTTTGACTTATGTTTTTATTTAACTTATACTTTTATTATGAGGTGATTATGTGGCTAAACTTAGTTTGAAAAATTCTGAATTATTGAAAAAGACGAAAGCAATTTTAAATAGAATGCCAATTCAAGGGGTTATAGTTGGTGGAATTGTAACAGCCGTTGTTGCTGGATTTTCTGAAGGGAATGGTGATTCTATTAATAACGAGGCTGGTAATTATAATGGTCCTGGCTATGTTAGTACAGTTCCTAATTATGAATTTGATGAGGAAATACCGATGCGAGAACAGATTAATTTATCTCCAGATGAAATCATAACTATGCCTAATCAGGAAGAAACAATAAATGTCTCATTAGAAGATGTCAATAATTTAAATATTATTATAAATGATTCTGATTGTATGGATAATTTTATTAATTCTGTTTGTGAGCAGTTGGATAGAGATGGAATTAAATTTACATATACTAGTGATTGTAAAGATGTTGATGTTGATGGGGCAGTTGTTATAACACTTGATCAGCAGTATATGGCTGGTCCTGGAACAGCAGTTTTTGCCCCACTGCGAAATGGCCGTAAAGGGAATTCTGATGCATTAACTTTAGCTACAGAGAGAGCTTTTTATGAAAAAGGTTTTTTAGTTGATGGGATAGCTTGCGGACAGATGGGATTTAGACAAAATGATGATGGTTCAGTTAGTGAGCGTGTTCCTACTCCTACTGAGGAGGCAATTGCTGAAACTACTGAGGCTAGTTTTGTTACTGTTTCGTTTGGCACAACGAGTAATAATGCTGAATTAGTAGCAAAGGCAATTGAAGGATCCCTAACTAGATACTGTGCTTATATTAATGAAAATCAAGTAGGAGATGATTTGATTTATTGTGTTCAATCAGATGAACAATTAGATGATTTGGCTACTTATTATGGAACTGATCCAGCTAACATCAAAATACAAGGTGTAGACTTGGAGGAAGGAACAGTCTTACCAGGTCAAACTGTTATTAGTCCTAATGTTAGTGATATTAGAGAATTTCAACATAATGTTCCAACAAATTTGTATGTTGATAAAACTATTTGGTCAAAGTAATATAAGAAAAAAATTAAGTTTTTTTATTGAATATCATAAACAGTTGTGTTATACTTCTAAGTGTTTAAGCCATTTGGATGGTATAAAACAATTTGTAGGGGATTAGTTAAATGGTATAATAATGGTCTCCAAAACCACTGTTGGGAGTTCGATTCTCTCATCCCCTGCCATTTGCATTTCTGTTCGAACTTTTTAAAAAATCGAACTTTAATATAAAGGAATCCAATCTTTAGAAAGGTTGGATTTTTTATATGCTAAATTTTAAGAAAAAGAAAGTTAATATTGATGACAAACTGAAACAAAGAATAGACTTTATATGCAAATTTTGTGGATTTAAGCCCACTTTTGAATGTGGGAATATAATTAGCCTAGATAGAACGAATTTGTATTATATAGAGCCTAATAAAGCCATTTTAAAAGATATTTTAATTCTATTCTTTAATTATTCTAATGAAGTCTATATAAATAACTTAAATAATAAAGTTTTGCTAAAAGATTTAGAAGATTATCTTAAAAAATTGTCGTAATATTGACTTAACAAAGAATAAAAAGTAAAATTATATTAGATAAAGATAGCAGTATCGTCTTTTTCTGAAAGGATTGATACTTCATGTCTAAAAATAGTTTATTAAAAAAATTATTATATAAGAGTCAATAATACGGAATTATTCTGTTATTTTTGACTCTTTTTGTTTTATAAAAAGGAGGATTCGTATGATTAGAAAAAATTTTGATGAAAACAATAATATTAAAGCCGGAATTTATATTCGAGTTAGTACCGAAGATCAAGCTCGTGAAGGGTTTAGTTTGCCTGAACAAGAGAAAAGATTAAGAGAATTATGTGAAGAAAATCATATTGAGATTTATAGAATTTACAAAGATGCCGGAATAAGTGCAAAAAAAGGAAATAAAAGACCTGCGTTTGAAGAATTATTACAAGATATTAAAGATAAAAAATGTAATACTATTGTTGCTTTAAAATTGGATAGAGTTACAAGAAATATATTTGATTGGGAAAACTTAATGGACTTCCTAAATAAAAATGATGCTTATATAGTTTGTGCTAATGATGAAGTTGATACTACAAATGCTAATGGAAAACTATTAACCAGATTATTAATTAGTGTTAGTCAAAACGAAATAGAAAGAACAAGTGAGAGAACTAAATTTGGAATGGCTGGTGCAATTAAAGCCGGACATATTCCTGGAGTTACTCCTTTGGGGTATGACAGACTTGATAAAAAATTAGTTATCAATCCAATAGATAAAGAAATTATAGAAAGAATATTTAATATGTATTCTCATGGTAAATCACATTACACTATTAGGAATATTTTAAATGAAGAAAAATGTTTAGGTAAAACCAATTGGCAAGATTCAACAATTAGAAGAATGTTAGAAAATCCAGTTTATAAAGGAGATTACATTTCAAATAAAGGTAAAAAGAATGAATGTTATTATGAGGATGTGTGCCCTGCTATAGTTAGTAAAGAACTATGGGATTACTGCCAAGAACAAGGTGCAAAGAACTCTAAAAACTATATTAGAAAAGAAGATTATTACTTCTTACAAAAACTTAAATGTCCTAAATGTGGAAGAATACTAGGTGGTAAAGCTACTAAAAAGAAAAATGGAAAATCGTATTACTATTATCAATGTCATGATTGTAAAAATCATTTAAATGAAACTGATATAGAAAAACAAATAATAGATTTATTAAATAATATTGTTGAATATGATGCTGTTGTAAATAATTTCTTTTTACCACTATTAAAGAATAAAATTAATAACCCTGAAAAAGATTATGAACGAGAACTAAAGAATCAACAAATGAAAAAAGAAAGAATAAGAAAAGCATATATCAACGGTAGTTTTGAATATGAAGTTTTTGAACAAGAAAATAAAATTGTTGATAATAATATTAAAGAGTTAGAAAGAAAAATACTTGAAAATAGTCAACTAAACACATTAACTTTTAATGAAGAAGATATTCTAGTATATAGAGATTTAGATTACCTTAATTCGCTTAGATACCCTGAATTATATGATGAATTTATTAAAAGTTGGAAAAAATTAGATAGAGTTAGTAGACAAAACATAATTATGCATTATATTGATAATATTGAATTGGAACAGCATGGCAAAACTATTTTTGTAAAAAATGTTAATTTTAGAAATACATTTTTAAAAGATTTCAATAGTTTATTTTCTAAAGGCTATTTGGATTGGAAAGTTGAAAACGAGTTGTTTGGTAGTACTAGATATAGCAATTATATGGACGAAGAACATATCAAAAATCATTTGAGAAAATTAAGAGAATATTATGATGTTTCTATGACTTATGGTAGATTTAATCAAAATACAAATAACTTAATTTTTGATTATGATCCGTTATATGAGGTCATAAGAATATTTCCTGTTGAAAATGATTTTACAAAAGAAGAAGTTAAGATGGGAATATTAAGTATTCATGAAACCAAAATATTTACACATCAAAAGCTAGAAGAAGAAATGTGTGATGAAATTATTACATTTGAATTAATATCAAACAACGATGGTGCGACATTAGATGATGTCCTTGAAATAACTGAAGATGGAATTGAATATCCTTATCAATAAAAACACTAAACTATAAAAAGCAGGATAAAGGGAATGATATCACTACTATTACAATTCCTTTTATAATAAGGAAATAGTATGATATCATTTTCTTATTTTGCACTTGCAAAATTGGATAAAAGTATGGAGTTTATTGGATTGTAATACATATTTTCTCCTTAATTTTTAATAAATAATAGGCTCCATAAAAAACTCCAAAAGTTGGTAATAAAAGAAATTTTGTGGATAAACTGTGGATGAAACAAAAATAACATATTTAACTTAATAATTCATCATCTACCCTAGATGTTATCATCCATCTACCCTAGACAAAAATATCCATCTACCCTAGACAAAAATGTCTAATATAATATAATAAATTAATATAAAGAATTAATAAAACAAGAGTATTATAAAAACAGGTCTATTTATTAAAAGAAAAAATTTGGAGAACATCCAAATTTTAATTGTCATTTTCCTCTTGATTTATGTAATCAATAAGACTTTGAATTGTAAATGTATCAGAATTTATATTTTTAGCAGATAATTCAAATATTACATTAGGATTATTAGTTGATGAAGTTAACTTAACCTCATATATTCCTTTATCTTTTTCAGATAAATAATACTTTTTGTCGTTTATAATTTCGCTTTCAATATATAAATCTTCTCTAAATAAATTTAATGTTGTTTCTACATATAATCTATTTTCACGTTCAAATAAAGAATATTCATTTCCTTTAAATTTTTTTGATATTTGATATATGAAATCTTCGTAATAACGTTTAGGCAATGGAGCACTTCCGCTTTTTTTTCTCCTTAAGACAGTTTTAACATTAAAAAATTCATCAAATTGTTCTACAGGGATAATTTTCTCTTTATTATCAGAATCAATAGATATAATAAATTCAACATTTTTGTTTTTCATATTTGAAACAATCCATCCAAAAGCTATTGACGATGGAATTGGTAAAATCAATCCTGATTGTCCAACGGTTTTATAGTAATTAAAATTTTGGTTTAATTCATCAAGTATTTCATTTGAAAATTCATTAGAAGGATAATGGTTTTTTCTGCCATATATAAATCTATCGTTAATAATTTCTACAACAAATTGAGAGGTTTGAGAATTAGGCATTTTAGTTTCTACGAAAAAACTTTTACCATTATTATTTAATCTAATTTCTATATCTGGAGTTGTGCTATCAGCTTCACCAAATTTTTCTACTTCAACATCTAAATCAAATAACATATTTTTTAAATAATTTGAAGTTTCATCCTCGAAGTCTTTCCAATTACTCATATTTTTCCTCCTTCATATCAATTAAACCAGCAAAAACTGCTTTCAATAAAGCAATAGGCACACTATTACCAAATTGTTTTAAAGCTTGATTTTCGTTATCAATTATGATAAAGCTTTCTGGGAATCCTTGAAGTCTTGCAGCTTCTCTTGGGGATAATTTTCTTACTTTTCCATTTATATAATAAGCACCAGTTTTAGATGCCGCACCACCACTAGAAGCAGCAAGAGTGATCCCGATGCCATTTTCATGATATATCCTATTACCCTGACCACCTTTGCCAATAATCCCTATTTGTACAGGCTTATTAACTTTACCATTTTTAATAGCATTTTTTAATTTTTCTTCATCAATAGAAATATCATCTCTATTTATAATATATTTTTCTGTTTTATCGTCATCTTCTTTAATATCTGATATAGTTTTAAAATCATCTATACCATTAGGAAATTCAAAATTGCCATTGTCAATATCTTTTCTAATACATACAATAGTAATCCTTTCTCTATTTTGTGGTAATCCAAAATTTTTTGCATTTAATACTTTATAATATATATTATAGTTTAGTTCATTTAAAGTATTTGAAATTACCTCAAATGTAGCGCCACCATTATGAGCTTTTAAATTTTTTACATTTTCTAAAAAAATGACTTTTGGTTTATGATATGCTACAATTCTAACTATGTCAAAAAATAAAGTTCCTCTTGTATCATCAAAGCCTTTTTGTTTTCCAGAAACACTAAATGGTTGACATGGAAATCCGCCACACAATATGTCAAAATTTGGGATATCTCTTTCATCAATTTTAGTAATATCACCATAAGGGATATCTCCAAAATTTAAATTATAGCTTTCTTGACAAAATTTATCCCATTCAGAGGAAAATACGCATTTACATCCAAATGACTCTAAAGCATATCTAAAACCACCAATTCCAGCGAACAAATCAATAAATTTCATATCTTTTATAATCATATTTTACCTCCAATCATCTATAACATAATTATATCACAAATTATGCATTATTTATTAAGTTCAGGTGCTACAATTTTTTTGATTTTTACAAAAACTAATAAAATAAAAATAATAAATCCAAAAATAAAACATTTATTTAAAATACTTAGTGCTCTAATAAAATTATAAACCTTTATAACAAAAATTGTTAATGAACTTAGTACAACAAATATAAATCCTCTAATAGACCAATGAAAAAAAGAACCAACATTATTTCTAAATCCCAATTTTCCTACTATATAAAATGACATTTTATAAGCAGCATAGCCTATGACTCCTAAAATACATAAATTCACAAAGTAATTATTACTAATCAATATGTTACTTATATATATTTCATATATTTCTTTGAATAATATTTTCAATATTTTCTCCTTTCTAAAAAAGTACTGTTAATAAACAGCACTTTTATTATATACGTGGTAAACTTAATAAGTTATCGTAACCATTATCATTTGGTTGAGATTTTACATATTTTTCTCCTTTGCTACTTAGCTGTTTAATTACCTTCGGATAAGGATAAATATTAACAGCAATTGTAGAAGGGTTTTTATCCAAATAATCATAATAATATGATTTTTTCTTCCAACCAATAGATGAAACATATATTTCATCTATTTCTAATAATTCATTTGATTTTTCTTTACCATTTATCATTTTAATCTTTTCTGCATATAACATTTTTATTTTCCTCCATATTTTATATTATTTTTTTCTTTTTGGTGCTCTTTGTGAAAGTGCACTTCCTGCGACTGATTTTGTCTTAGATGATGTTCTTCCATCTTTCAATAAATCAGATGCTTTTGAAGCAACTTTAGCACTTGTTTTTCTTTGCTTTGTCAATTTTAATTCCTCCTTTCTAAGAGGCATCAATTGACATTTTCTAATATTTAATATAAAATATAGTTGTGCTTAGTCAAATTGACGCCAAACTTGTTTTTGGTAGCCGTAAATAAAACTGCCTGCCCGTAGTTTTATTTTTTTTGGCTTAATTGTATTCTTGCTACTTCTTTTGAAACACCATATCTATTAGCTATAGTTTCAATATCATCACAATTTAATATTCCATTAATAGGACATAGAAACTCTCTTGCAAACGTATTTGCTTGCCACTCAGGATCGCAATAAATAGGGAATTTTTCATTAGAACGAGCCATTACAATATTGTCAGAATGTAAGAAAATATGTCCTATTTCGTGTGAAATAGTGAATCTATCACGACCGATACCATTAACAGCATTCTCATACACATCCTCACGAATTCTAATTACTTTTTCAATTGGATTATACTCGGCATATTTGTCAGTCATCATACATTTTTCAATAATTTCCAATTTTAAATTAAACACAGGACATATTACCATTTCTAACAAACGGATAATATTAATGTTTTCCATTGGTTTGATTCCAAGTATTTCACGTATTTCTAATGCAATGCTTCTTATTCTAACGATGCTTTTTGGGTTTGCTTTCATTATTTTTCTCCTTCCATTATTTTAATAATTTCATTAAATTTTTCAGGAGTTATGCTATTTTCTTGGCATTTTCTAGCAAAGGAAATAAGCATTTGTTTAGTTTTGTAATCATCAGCATTAAAAACATCATTAAACTGTAAATCTTGTTGCTTTATTATAGAGAATAATTCATCTTTTTTATCTTTATCAAGATTGTATAAAGTTGATAACTTCTCATACCAATCCTCTGGTATTTTTCTTTTTTCATTTTCAACTGCTGACAAATAAGAAGATGATACACCCAAGGAATCAGCCATTTCCTTTAAAATTTGATTATTATCAAGTCTTATCTTTCTACAAAACAATGCAAAGTCGCTTAATTTTTCCATATTTCTCTCTCCTAACACATTTAATATAACACAGCAAATTTTTAATGTCAACCTATTTGTGGACAAAATTTACAAATTTGTAAATTTTGTGTGTGTGATTTGATTTTTTATTTTAATAATGTTATACTTTATACATAGATTGGATTTATTCAATTCTAATTTTTAGAAATCAAGTTGAATATATACGCCACTGGCGTGCCATTTGAATTTTAAGCAACAGTGATGTTGCTTTTTTTGTTGTTTTGGCGCGGATGAGGTTTTGACTAGACCACTCTACAGCTTTAGTAGTCCCATCTCTAGTCAAAAAGATTTTCTATATTGGTTCTTTTGAATGGTTGTTTTGTTTATATAAATTATTGTTATTCTTGCAAAAGTTTGCTAGAGCTTATTAATAACCTTATAATTAATTTAAGCGAATATTTAAAATAATATTCCAATTCTTATGTAATAACATTAATACAAACTGGATGGAGGTATAGGTTATGTATGATACTGATAATATTTTATTAGAAATTTATGATAATGCATTAGAAGAATTTAGACAAAGTGGCTATCATCCACATCCTGCTAATTTACTTTCAATGTTACTTTTAGCAGAAAAGAATAAATTTGAGCCATTACGAGTTGCTGAAGGAGTTTTTTATAAGAGGTATAAAGATGAAATTGATAGCAAGATTTCTAAGGTTATTGAAGATTTTAAAATAAGCAAGCGGGAAATCAAATCTTTCATAGAAGCAAGTGGAGTTCTGGTTGGTGATTTTGAATCAGATAAAATATGGTTTGTTTTTGCAGATGGTTTTGGTATAATGCATGGTGAAATGATGTATAGACCAGATCAAACAGATTATCAAATGTATAGCCACATGGACAATAAATCTAAATGGTATAAAATGACAGAACATGGGTTAGAGGAATATTCAAAAAACAGCGAAAATAAAGTTTTAAAAAAGTTTAAGTAGTAATTTTGTTAGTATTTTATGAGCCTTTAGGCTTCTTTTTTACTTTTAAAAAGTATAAAATTTAATTTACCTATTGATTAATTACCAGATCGTTTCTATTCCAAATTTATCCTTAATTATTTCTTTAGCTAAATTAAATCGCTCTAAATAATCTCCCCCTAAACTTACAAATTCTATTTTATGTTCATAAAATAGTTTTTTTATTTGATTACTATATTTAAGTCGATTAGCTTCAATCTTTTCGTTTCTGGTTCCATCTTGAACGAATTTTACAGTTGGCTCTAAAAATAAAACTAAATCAAACTCATTTATTCTTGTAATAGCATCAGCTAAGTCATCACATTTTTTTACTTCCTTTTTATCTTCTAACAAAAATCTTGAATAAAACTTTGTTGTTAAGGCATCCGTATCTATAAATAGTAACCGATTGCAATTTTTTAAAGCATCTATTTCCTCTGCTTTTTGTCTTATTAAATTTTCATATAGATCGTACTTGTTCATCTTATCTTCCCCACCGGCTATATCACAAGTATCTCTGCCAATTTCCCTTACAAAATTTGTATTATAAGCAATCGCAAGATTTTGAACTAATATTGATTTTCCTGTACTCTCACCACCAACCACTAGTATTTTTTTAGCATAGTATGGTCTACAAACTGGAGGGAGATATTGCCAATTTTTATATACATCAAATCTAATATTTGTAGAACTAATCGGAACCTCACTTCTATCAAAATAAATTACTTCACTTTCTGGTTCATAAAGACTTTCAAAGCGATTTGTTCCAAAATAATCGGATCCGCAAAAAACTGCATCAATTGACTTACCAATACATTTTTTAATATCTTCGGCACCTTTTTCCCAGTAATAATCTGTATTATACTCTTCTTTACTAACAGCTTTATCCTCAATTAAAATTATTTTTACATTATTAAGATGTCTTACATTGTCATATATCCATCTATATCTTAATTCTTTTGAAGTAGACTCTCTTCCTTCACACCAACTAATCATTACATACAATTCTTCACACATACTTGCAGCTCTAATAATGTCATGTAAATGACCAATATGTAATGGATCAAAAGATCCTCCATACATTCCAACTTTATACATAATTACTTCTCCTTTGCCATTTTAGTCCAATTATGATATCCATAAAATGCATTAATTAAATAAACGCTCCACATTGTTACCATTACTAAATCGCCTACTAGAACCCACATAATAACAGTAATGATATCAATAATAATCCACAATAACCATTGTTCACGATAACGCAACATCATTAATGCATTTGCTACTACTGAAGTTACTGTTGAAGCACTATCCAGTAATGTTCCAGCTCCACCTAGTAAATCTAAAATAACCTTATATCCTAAAATACCTAATCCTATAAATATTAAAAGTATAAAACTTTGGGTAATGTTAAGTTTCTTGCCTTCTGCTGTATCTGTTTCATTATTCATGTGTTTATTCCATAGGTAATATCCTATAAATTGGGATGGTAAATAGTAAAGGGCATTTAACATAACTTCACCATAATACTTATTAATCCAAGCTATTATTACATAGCCAAGTATGTTAAAAAACCCCCAAACATATTGACTCTTTTTACCCTTAGCACATAGTACTACACAAAATATTCCACATATGGCAGCCATTCCATCAATAAGCAAATACCATATAGAGCTTTCTTTATCTATGATTGAAAAGTATATGGTAAACCCTATAACAGTTAGTAACATTCCCCATTCAAACCAATTAAATTTATTTATAATCTTTTTCATAATTTTATTCTCCATTCTCTTATAAGTTAATTTTTAGTTAATTTTTCTATTTTTATATATTTTCTAGTATCGTCATCATTTCTGGTTGAAATTATCACTTCCTTATTTTTGTTATCAACTTTTTATTAATAACATATTTCAAAAAAATATTTCTTTGTTATTAACATTATATTAATAAGAATAGCAAAAGTCAATATGTTTTTAATTTTTTATTAAAAACATACATTCATTTAACC
>X371_Linnaeus_Two_toed_Sloth__coassemble_1147_pt1 | contig 14167 bp, 15 predicted proteins | sample X371_Linnaeus_Two_toed_Sloth__metabat2_low_PE_006 | metagenome-assembled genome bin X371_Linnaeus_Two_toed_Sloth
TATATATACTTGTTATAGTAGGAGGTGATTATGTAGTGATGAATGATGATAGAAAAGTGGTATCAGAAGTGAGAAATGCCTTGGGAACAACTTATATTTTGGTTGGTTTAGTCATATATGCTTTATATTATTTTCTTTTTGAAAATACCATTTTTGGTTTGATAATATTGCTTGTTGAGCCAATTATTTCAGCTTTAATTGTTATTAAGTTAAAACTTAGTAAAATAAAGGATCGAATTAATGATAATAATTGGCCTAAAGTTAAAAGTACAACTTTGTGTTTATCGTTACTTTTAACTGTATTTTTAGGGCTTCAAAGTCCATTAGCTATTATTGTACATATTATTTCGTGTGTAGTGATTTATCTATATTTAAAACCATAGAGTAGTAGGAGGAAATGTATGATTTGTCCGAGATGTAATACAAGTATGGAAGAATATTCAAAAATATGTCCAAGATGTGGATTGAATATTTCCTCTATAAATAAGCAAAAAAAAGATAAGAAGAAAATGGTTATGATAGGATTGGTTGTATCAGTTGTAGTGATATTTTTTTTAATTTTTATTCAGAGCAACAATATTTTGAATAATCCTTTAAAGGACACTGAATATATCAATAGTTCAAATGAATATAATTTGTCTGGTTATAGAGTTTTTATTCCTACTAAGTATGTTGTAGAAGCAAATGCCAATTTATTTGCTGTAACTGATTATAAAAATTCATTTTCTTTAGAGATAAGTGATAAACTATCATTTAGAAAACTATCTTCAGATGTTACTAGTTTAACAGATTACGTATCATCTAATGGGTATAGTGTTATCTCTGCAACTAACGAGTCTCTAAATGGCAAAGATTATGTTTTATTGAAAGTAAGATATAATGGTTCTAATTTGATACTTGTTTATACTTCTGTTGGTAGAGATTCTGTTGGTAATGCTACAATTGTTGTAGAGACTAGTGATTATAATAATACTATAGTTGATGTTGTTAATATTTTTGCACATACAGTTAAATAACGATGTAGGGTTTGAGTCCTTTGGGACTCTTTTTTGTTGTCAAAGTGAGATTATAATGAATAATAGGTACTTGCCAAAATACTAAAAATAAACTATAGTTAAAGAGGTGAAGTTAGTGATAAAAAAGATAATTAAACTGCTATTAGTAGTATGTTGGATGGGATTAATTTTTTCTTTTTCTAATGATACGGGCAATGCTTCTACCAAGAAGAGTGATGGCTTTATTGTTAAGTCAATAGAAATCTTTTTGGGAAGAGATTTGACTTTGGAAGAAAAGGAAAATTATATTTTTTATTTTGTGAAACCAGTTAGAAAAGGAGCACATTTAGGGGTGTATTTGATTTTAGGTGGCTTGGTGCTAACGAATTTATATGAATATATAAAAAATAAGAGAGTGGGGGCTCTATTAGCATTATTTATCTCGTTTTTATATGCTTGTAGTGACGAATTTCATCAGCTTTTTATAAATGGCAGGAGTGGTCAGGTTAGTGATGTTTTATTAGATACTATTGGAGCTGGACTTGGCATTTTAATGGTTGTTATATTAAGGAAGTGGAAGTATGAACAAAAAGAAAGAATTAGCTAAGAACACAATAATTATATTTTTGGGGAAAGTCTGTACGCAATTAATATCTTTCTTTTTATTACCTCTTTATACTGGATATTTAAGTACTAAACAGTATGGAACAGTTGATTTAATTCAGACTTATGTACGTTTGTTAGTACCACTTATTACTATTGAATTAGAGATGGGAGTTTTTAGATTTTTAATTGATGCAAGAGGTAGAGAAAAAGATACTAAAGAGGTAATGACTAATAACTTTACAATTTTATTTTTATCATTATTTTTATTTTCGGTTGTTTATTTAGTTGTGACACAATTTGTAAAGATTGATTATAGATTTTTGATTTTATTTGATGTGTTTATTTGTACAATTACTGGTAATTTATTACAGGTGGCACGTGGTTTTGGAAAAACGTTGGATTATTCGATTGCTTGTATTATTACGGGGGTAACGACAGTTTTATTGAATATTTTATTAATTGTTTTTATGGGAATGAGAGTACCAGGAATGGTTATTTCGATGGCTGTAGCAAATGGATTCGGTGCGTTGTATCTATTTATTAAATTAAAGATGTACAAATATTTTAAAAGAGAGTTAGTGGATAAACTATTAATAAAGAAGATGGTTAAATATTCGGCACCATTGGTCCCTAATAGTTTGAGTTGGTGGATTGTTAGCGTTAGTGATCGAAGTATTGTATCGGCAATTTTAGGAACAGCAGCTAATGGTATTTATGCAGTTAGTAATAAATTTCCGACCCTTTTATCAAGTATTTTTGCCATTTTTAATATGTCTTGGTGTGAAAGCGCAACCCTACATATAGACAGTAGTGATAGAGATGAATTTTTCTCTGATATTTGTAATACAATAGTTAAATTATTTACTTCTCTTGGAGTTGGGTTAATTGCTTGTATGCCATTTGTTTTTCCAATACTTATTAATGCAAAATATGATGCAGCTTATATTTATATTCCTATTTTAACTTTAGGAGTAGTTTTTAATGTTGGTGTATCATTATATAGTTCAATTTATATTGCGAAAAAGATGACTAAGCAGGTGGCTTCAACTTCTGTTATGGGGGCTATTATTAATATAGTGGTTAATGTATTGTTAATTAAATATATTGGTTTGTATGCAGCAGCCTTTTCGACAATGATTGCTTATTTTATCATGATGGTGTATCGTCATTTTGATTTAAAAAAGTATCTTAATATAAAGTATGAAAAAGGATTGTTTGTTAAAATAATTTCAATATTTACATTTACATTAATTTTGTATTATCAACGAAATATGTATTTAGATATTTTAAACTTATTTGTCGTGGTAATATATTCAATAGTTATTAATAAAGAGTTTTTGTTAGGGGCATATAAAACGGTTTTTGAACGACTAAAACTTAAAAAGTAACAAAATTCTAGAAAATAAGACATATAATTTACAAGAGGTGGATTATATGTTTTTTTTAATGGATATATTAAAAGATTTGTTTTGTTTTACAGGTAGTTATTCTAATGAGGTTTTTTTAGATCCGTTGAGTCCAGAAGAGGAAGAGGAGTGTATTAAGAAAAAATGTCTTGGGGATGTTGAAGCGCGAAATAAGTTGATTGAACATAATTTACGATTAGTGGCACATATTGTTAAAAAGTTTGAAAATAAATATATTTCTAATGACGATTTAATTAGTATTGGAACAATAGGGCTTATTAAGGGAGTGGATACTTTTTCACCAGAGCGTTCGGTAAAAATTACTACTTATTGTGCTAAATGTATTGAAAATGAAATTTTAATGTTTTTTAGAACGAGTAATAAGTATACAAAAGATATATCAATAAATGAAATTGTTGGTTATGATAAAGATGGAGGAGAAATCTCCATTATGGATATTTTAAAGGCTCCAAGGTGTGACTTTTTAGAAGAAATTGATAAAAATGATAATATAAAATTAATTATGAAGTATTTGGAAATATTAGATAGAAGAGAAAGAGATATTTTAATTAGACGATATGGGCTGTTTAATAATGATAGTAAGACTCAAAAAGAGATTGCTAAGGAACTGAAGATTTCAAGAAGTTATGTGTCGAGAATTGAAAAGCGGGCAATTGAAAAAATATGGGCTGAGTTTGTAAAAAATAAAAAGGTGTAAATCGGAATAGTACTTAATTTGCGAAATTGGGAAATTTATAGTATATTTATGGTGTAATGTGTAGAAATTATATGTAGTAAGTGAGATGGTAATATGGAAGAGAGAAGGTCTAAAAGGAGAGTTAATTCTAAAATATGGCTTTTATTAAGTGGCTTGATAGTGCTATGTGTTTTAGTTATTACGGCTGGGTATTTTTTTATACCACAAGTTAAACTTAATGGAAAGTATGAAGTAGTACTTAATTATAAGGAAAAATATAAAGAAAAAGGTTATGAGGCAAGATATTTAAATAAAGATGTTACTAAGGATGTTGAAGTTAGCGGAAAGGTAAATTCTAATAAATTAGGAACTTATTATATTACATATACATATAAAGGTTGGTTTAAGAAGAAAGTTGTTAGAAAGGTGGTTGTTAAAGATACTTCAAAACCTAAAATAGAGGTTAGTGAAGGAACAAAACTTTATTTATGTCCAGGCAGTAAATATAAAAAAGAAGAAGTTAAAGCTTATGATAATTATGATGGCGATATATCTGATAAGGTTGTTATAGAGGCTTTGGAAAAAGAAGTTATTTATAGTGTGAGTGATAGTTCAGGAAATAAAGAAACTATAAAAAAAGAGTTAGTTTATGAAGATAAAGAACCACCAGTTATTACTTTAATGGGTGGTAATCAGGGTTATGCTTTTGTTGGAGAAAAGTATGTTGACGCTGGCTATAAGGTAATTGATAACTGCGAAGGTGATATTACAGGAAAAGTAAAAGTTAATAGTAGGGTTGATACATCTAAAAGTGGTAATTATGAGATACTATTTGAAGTTAGTGATACAAGTGGTAATAAAGCCACTGCTACTAGAAAGGTTGTTGTTTCCGAAAGAGGACGTAATGGAACTATATATTTAACTTTTGATGATGGTCCCCAGAGTGGTACAACTGATATAATTTTAGATATTTTGAAAGAAGAAGGTGTAGAAGCAACGTTCTTTGTAACAAATAGAGGACCCGATTCATTGATTAAAAGGATATATGATGAAGGTCATACGGTGGCTTTGCATACGGCTAGTCATGATTATGCAAAGGTTTATTCTTCAGTTGATAATTATTTTAATGATTTGAATATGGTTAATGAACGAGTTAAAAGAATTACCGGACAATATTCACAGATTATAAGATTTCCTGGTGGCTCGTCGAATACAATTAGTAGAAGATATTCTATTGGAATTATGAGCAAGTTAACGGTTGAAGTTGTCAATCGTGGTTTTAGATACTATGATTGGAATGTTTCTTCGGGTGATGCTGCTGGTGGCCGGCCAACTCCGGAAGATATTAAAAATAATGTAATTCGTTCGCTTCGAAAAGATCGCGTTAATATGGTGTTGATGCATGATATTAAGACTTATACGAGGGATGCCTTAAGGGATATTATTAGATACGGCAAAAATAACGGTTATACATTTGAAAAAATTACAATGAATACTGAGATGGTAAAACAACGAGTAAATAATTAGACTAATTTTGAAAAGTAGTGTATAATGTTTATGCGGTCGAAGGAGAGGTTTTATGGCATACTTTAAACCAGATGTATATAAAAAGACAATTTTTGATATTGATTATAAAGAATTAAAGAAGCAAGGAATTAAGTGTTTAGTGTTTGATTTGGATAATACATTGGGACTTATTGATGAAGAAAAATGTCCTGATAATGTTAAAAAGCTAATTAAGAAGTTAAAAAAAGATTTCTTTGTTTATGTTAGTTCAAATAATTATAAAAAAAGGATTTCCAAGTTCATTAATGATTTAGATATAGAGGGTGAATCATTTAGTTTAAAACCGCTTCCTAAGGGATTGATGCGAATTAGGAGAAGATGTGGAGTAAAAAAAGAAGAAATAGCAATGATTGGAGATCAAATTATTACAGATATATTCTCTGGAAAGTTATATGGGGTAAAAACAATTTTGGTAGATCCGCTTGGTGTGAAAGATTTAAAAATTACTGGGTTGAATAGAAAGATCGAAGGGAGTATTTTAAAAAGATATGAAAAGTTAGGGGTTTTTAAGAAAGGAAGTTATTATGGATAGTGGTAAGAAATGCTTAGGCTGTGGTGTTTTACTGCAAGAAGAAAATATACTTCAAGAAGGATATACAACTAGCTTAGAAAATGATATTTGTCAGAGATGTTTTAGAATGAAGAATTATGGTGAATATCAAGTCGTTGCTAAATCAAATGAGGAATATCTTAATATATTGAAAAGTGTTGCTGAGACGAAAGATTTAGTTTTATATATTACAGATTTATTAAATTTAGAAAACAATCTAGAAGAGATTAGAAACTTAATTCCTAATAAAATGATTTTAGTTTTAAATAAAAAAGATGCTTTACCTAAGTCAGTTAAAGAAGAAAAATTAATTGCATATTTAGATAGTATGAATATTCATTTTGAAGAAGTTATAGTTATTAGTGCGTATAAGAATTATAATATTGATTATTTACTTCGACGAATTAAATATCATCAAACATCGAAGAAAGTATATGTTGTTGGACATACAAATGCTGGTAAGAGTAGTTTAATTAATAAATTGATTCAAAATTATTCTGATAAAACCCAAGAATTGACAATGTCTCCACTCCCATCGACGACATTAAATACCATTAATATTGAGATAAATGATTATTTAACATTAATAGATACACCGGGATTGGTTGAGAATGGCTCAATTTTAAATCATGTAGATGAAAAAATGGTAAAGAAAATTTCTCCACGAAAAGAAATTAAGCCGAAGACTTATCAATTGCGAAGAAATCAATCAATTATAATTGAGGATTTGATTAGGATTGATTATGTCGAGGGTGATAAAAATAGTTTTACTGTTTTTGTTTCTAATGATTTAAATATTAAAAGATTACTTAATTCGGCTAATCATGATGATTTGAAAGATTTAAATAAGAGTACTTATCAAATGAAATATGATGAGGATTTAGTAATTACAGGACTTGGTTTTGTTAAAATAGTAGACAAGTGTGTAATAGATGTTTATATCAATAAGGACGTAGAAGTATATACGAGAAAGTCCTTGATTTAACTTACGTAAAGTGCGTAAGTTTTTCTTTACAAGGAAAAAAGTGAGTATTAGAATATAGAAGTGGTGGTGATGATATGAATAAAATAGTAGATGCAAGCGGAGTTGAAATTATGCGTTTATCATATGCTTTAGTGGAAGATGACTTTTCAAGTGATGATATAAGGGAGGCTAAGACTGCCTTACAAGCATATAAAGATAATATGGATGAAGTGATGGCAACTAGTAAAAGGGAAATAAAAAAAGAAAAACTTTGTCAACTTAGAAATGTTGTATTGAGATTAATTGGAGATTCTTCTTTAGATATGACCGATAAAGAAATTGAAGTTTTAAATAAGAAATTGCTTTTGGCTGGAAGATTTAGACAATTTTTTGTAAAATTGGATGGAGTTATAACAGAAGATAATTGCAGAGATGTATTGAAACTAGCAAAGTTTACAGAACAAAACTTCTTGAGTAATTATAATTATTTAGATGAAGTCCACAGAGTATATGATTTAGAGGCAAATGGTATTTCATATTATCCAATTAAATCTACTGATGAGCAAGACTTTACCGACTTCTTTTATGAGGAATTTAAAAATATAAAAACACGTTCAAAAACAGGAAAGGAATTAAGACAAAAAGTTAAGAGTGGGAATTAAGAGACTTAATATATATGGTTTCTTTGTCACTCGGAATGGTACAAAAAACAATGAATATTGATAAAGATGAAGAATTAATAGAGTTTGATTATTTATTTTTTGAGGAAATGAGAGTTTCTTCATTAAATGATGTATTAATGAAAATTTTTCGGATGATTGATGACGCAACAAAATGGCGGAATAGTTTTCAACATCAACAGAGGTGTGTTGATGCTAAAATAAAAGTGCTAAGTAAGTTTAGTGAAAAATTGGGTAAAAAAATGGGAATTACTAGCTTAGGTAGATTATTAAGCGAGGAAACTTATTTGGAAACTCAATATAGTACGGTGGATAGTTATTTATATCAATTGACAGTAGCTTTAAGAGTTGCAAATGAAGATAATTATTCGGAGGTTAATAAAATAGTTGAATATGCTAGAGAAAAGTATTTAAGAGATAGAGATACTGTTGAGGGCTTAAGACAGGGGAGTATGACTTGTGATGAGCAATTTGTTAGTAATAATGACTTTTCAAAAGAATTTTATTTAACTAAGCAATTTATTGATGGAAAATTAGAAAACTTAATATTAAATAGTATTGATAAAAAAACAAGTAGAGTTAAAAGTAAGGCAGATGATAAAAAGTAGTGGTAAGACTCTTCTAAAATAGGAGAAAAGATGTTATAATTAGACTTAGTTGTGAGGGAGTGATGTTGATGAACAATGATCTTGCTAATGAAATTAGACGTAAGATAGATATAGTTGACATCATAGGTGAGAGAATACCATTAGTGGCGCGAGGAAAAAATTTTTTTGGAGTTTGTCCTTTTCATGATGATTCTAATCCTTCAATGAGTGTATCGCGTGAAAAGCAGATATATACGTGCTTTTCTTGTCATGCAACAGGCAATGTTTTTACTTTTTTGATGGATTATGAACATATTGATTTTAAAGAGGCGCTTCGCTATTTAGGTGAAAGAGTTGGCGTTAATGTTAGTGGTATTCAAGTAAAGCATAAAAGTACAAAATATGATAAATTATATGATGCATATGATTTTGCAGTGAAGTATTATCAAAATAATTTATCAAGTAGTTATGGTCGAGGAGCGAAGGCGTATTTAGCAAGTCGTGGTATTAATGAAGAGATAATTAAAGAATTTGAAATTGGTTTGTCTTTAGAGTCGAAAAATGATTTGACACAGTTACTGGTAAAGAAAAATTACGATTTGGCAGTTTTAAACAGAATTGGTTTGACTAGTGATGATCATGATATATATAATGATCGGATTATGTTTCCACTTTATGACGTAGCTGGGAAAACGGTTGGTTTTAGTGGGCGTATTTATAAGGAGAATGGTCAAAATAAGTATTTGAATACTAAGGAAACAGAGATTTTTAAAAAGGGTGAAATGCTTTATCATTATCATGTTGCTAGAGAAGAATGTCGTTTAAAGAAAAGTGTTATTGTAATGGAAGGTTTTATGGATGTTATTAGAGCTAGTACCATAGGAATAAAAAATACAGTAGCTTTGATGGGAACGGCACTTACAAAAGAACAAATTAATTTATTGAAACGCTTATCTAATAATATTGTTTTATGTTTAGATGGCGATGGGCCGGGTGTTCATGCAGCAATTGGAATTGGGGATACTTTATTAGAACAGGGAATCGAAGTTAAAGTGATTTCTTTACCTGATAATGATGATCCTGATAGTTTTATATTAAAACACGGCAAAGAGCGCTTTATAGGTTTAGTTGAAAATCCGGTTAACTTTAGTGATTTTAAGATTGCCAAATTAAGAGAAAATGTTGATTTTAGAAGTGATTTAGAAAAAGCTAATTATATTAATGCTGTATTAAAGGAAACAACTTTGGTTAATGATCCAATTAGAGTTGAAGTTGTGCTTAAAAGACTTGCAAAAGAATTCGATTTGAGTTATAATACACTGGAAATGCGATTTAATGACTTTAAAGCACAAAAAGAGGTCCCTAAACATCAAGTACAAAGTGTTAGTTTTAAAGAAAAGGTTGTTAAAAAGGATAAGTATATTAAAGCCGTCGAACAAATTTTATACTTTATGCTTAATAATGATATGGCAGTTAGCCAGGTAGAGAGAGAACGACTTATTTTTTCAAGTGAAGAGTCGCGGGCACTATCAAGTGAAATTATCTACTATTATAAGAAATATGGGAGTATCAATGTGGCGGATTTTTATACTTATATTCAAGATAAAGAGAATCTTCTAATCTTATTAAATGAAATCTTAGCTGGTAATTACAATGAGAAAACTACAAAAGAAGAGTTGTTTGAATATTTTAAAGTGGTTCGTGATTACGGAATAAACCAAGAAATTAAAAGATTGACAAATTTAATGAAAAAGGAAGTAGATCCATTGGAACAAGCAAAGATTGTTGAAAAGATTAGAAAGCTTAGAATAGGAGAATAGACATGGTTGGAGAAATTAAAACATTAGAGGAAAGAAAAAGTAAATTACTAGCGTTAGGGAAAAAGCAAGGTTTTATTACTTATGAACAATTGGCTGATGAATTAAAAGGGCTTGATGTTGACAGCGATTCGTTAGATGAATTATATAATGCTTTAATGGAAGCAGAAATTGATATTGTAACTGAAGATGGTAGCGATGATGCTTCTGGAGAAGAAATAACTCAAGATGTTATAGTTGAAGACTTGACTTTATCAAAAGATGTTAAAATAAATGATCCTGTTCGTATGTATCTAAAAGAGATTGGTAGAATTAATTTGCTTACATCCGATGAAGAGTTTGAATATGCAAAAAGAGCTGAAGAGGGTGATGAGGAAGCAAAAAGAATGTTGGCTGAATCTAATCTTCGTTTGGTAGTTAGTATTGCTAAAAGATATGTCGGACGCGGAATGTTATTTCTAGATTTGATTCAAGAAGGTAATATAGGTTTGATGAAAGCAGTTGATAAATTTGATCCAACTAAGGGATATAAATTTTCAACTTATGCTACATGGTGGATTAGACAAGCAATTACACGTGCAATAGCCGATCAAGCGAGAACAATCCGCGTACCAGTTCATATGGTTGAAACAATTAATAAATTAGCAAGAATTCAACGTCAGTTAACTCAAGAATTAAATCGTGAACCAACAGATGAGGAAATTGCTAAAAAGTTAGGTGTGTCTATTGAAAAAGTGCGTGAAGTATATAAAATCAGTCAAGATCCAGTATCTTTGGAAACGCCAATCGGTGAAGAGGATGATTCACACTTAGGTGATTTCTTGAGAGATGAGAAGACAATGGGACCAGAAGAATATGCAACAGTGGAAATGTTAAAAGAAGAATTAAGTGGTGTACTTGCAACTTTAACTGAACGCGAAGAAAAAGTACTGAGACTTAGATTTGGGCTTGATGATGGACAATGTAGAACTCTAGAAGAAGTTGGACAAATTTTTGGAGTTACAAGAGAGAGAATTCGTCAAATTGAAGCCAAGGCTTTAAGAAAACTTAGACACCCATCTCGCTCTAGAAAGTTAAAGGATTTCTTAACGGACTAATGAAAATAAATAATCGTTTGAAAACAATTGGGGATTTAGTGGAAGCTAATTCCTTTTGTTTAGATGTTGGTTGTGACCATGCCTTTTTGGATATATATTTAGTAAAAAAAGGGATAGGTATTAAAGCCATTGCTTCTGATATATTAGAAGGCCCGCTTAGTCAAGCCAAACAAAATATAAAAAAAGAGGGATTAGAAAAGGAAATAGAAACTAGACTTGGAAATGGCTTGGAAACATATAGTAGTGAAGTAGATACGGTAATTATTTCTGGTATGGGTGGCAGAAATATGATCGGAATATTTAAAAATAAATTAAATATATTGAAGAAGATAGAAACAATTATTATTAGTCCGAATAACTATCAAGAAGATATAAAAAGATTTTTATGTAAAAATGGTTTTATGATTGTTGATGAGGTATTAGTAAAAGAAAAAAAGTTTATTTACCAAATAATTAAGTTTAAACGTGGTAAAAAGCATTATAGTAAAAAGGAGTACTTTTTTGGACCAATTAATTTAGAAAAAAAAGATAAATTATTTTATGAATACTTTCAAAGAGAAGTTAAATCAAGAGAGATATTAATAGAAGTTTTACCTAAAAATTATCGATTAAAAAAATTTATAGTTAAGAGAGAAATTAAAATGATAAAAGAAGAATTGAGATGATTCTTCTTTTTTATATATTGGAATTAATTTTTAACTATAATAGTTCGTTGTGGATTAGAAGTGCTTATGTTTTTGGGATTTGTTGCATTGATTGTGTTAATGTCAGTGTATAATAAAATGCTTAATATAAAATAGTTTTTTTCATAATAATGCACTGTATTAGTACTATTCTTAATGAGGGATTACTATCTAAAAATAAAAAACAAGTTTATTTTTCTTGTTTTCTTGATATTCCTACCATACTACCAAAGATTGTTGTTATAGTAATGATTAGATAGTAGAGTAGTAGTTTAAAAGTAAATGACGATGTTAAAAGAGCACAAAGTAGTAGGATAGTAGTTAGTAAACCTGAGAGTTTGAGCCCTTCTAAATAACCTTTTTTAGTAGCACTTTGTCCAAGAAGGTAGGCATTTATAAAGAGAGAAAGTAGAAGGGTTATAAGTTTAATGATATTGTAGGCATTTGGTGATAAAATATTAAAATAATAAAGAGTTGTTGTAACAATTAGGATAATAAAAATTGAAAGTAAAGTAGTACCTAAATAAATTAATAATTTTTTTAAGTTAGACATATTAGTCACCTCACTTAAATTTATGATATGTATAAAAAAATATGATTTAATTCATTATATAAATAGGTGATAATATGGAATTAATTACTATTCTATTTCGTTCTTTGTTTTTTTATGTTTCTATATTTATATTTTATAGAATGATGGGAAAAAGAGAAATAGGGGAGTTAAAGGTAGTTGATTTAGTAGTATCGATGTTACTAGCAAATATTGCTTCCTCAGGAATAGAGGATTATTCCAATAGTATTTTTTTATCACTAGTACCTGTTTTAGCCTTGGTTTTATTACAAATAATTGTGTCGAAAATTTCGCTTAGATATGCGAAAGTGCGAAAAGTAGTTGATGGCAGTCCGTCAGTTATTATTAATCGAGGAAAAGTTAATTTTAAAGAAATGTTGGAGCAGAGATATAATTTAGATGATTTATTGATGGAACTTAGGAGTCAGGGAATAAAGTCAATTGAAGAAGTTGATTATGCAATATTGGAAATTAGTGGACGATTATCTGTTTTTGTGAAAGATGATGATAAAAATTATCCACTACCAGTAATTCTTGATGGTAAGGTTGATGAGGATGTTTTATTACAAATAGGGAAAGATAAGGATTGGTTGAGTGAGGCGTTAAGAGAGGAAAATCTAAAACAGGAAGAAGTCTTCTATGGCTTTTATCGTGACGGGGAAATGTTTTTAATAAAAAACGATATAAAATGACAAAATATTCTAGGAGATTTTAGTAAAGTAATAACGGTGATATAATGAAGAATATTTTGAAAGCACTACTGTTAAGTTGTGGAATTATTTTAATACTTATTGTTAGTGGACCTAAATTGCCTAGGGAAAGTATAAGTAAAGATGAAGAGCAATTTGGAGAAAAAAGAGGAATTTTTATTAGTTATATTGAACTTAGCAAGTATTTAAAAAATAAGAGTGCGGTAGAAGGCAAAGAGAATATTGATTTAATAATTAAAAATATTAAAGAATTAGGATTTAATGAAGTAATTGTTCAAGTTAGAAGTTTTAGTGATGCAATATATCCTTCAAAAATATTTCCTTGGAGTAGTGTGGTGTCTAGTGCAGAGGGGGTTGAAGGAAGTTTTGATATTTTAAAATATTTTATTGAAAAAGCCCATAAAGAAGAGGTTGAGTTTATTGCTTGGATTAATCCCTATCGTATAAGAAGTCAAGCAGATATCTCTGGTATTAGTAGTCAAAGTCCAGCTTATGCTTATTTAAATAGTGATGTTGTTTATATTGGGGATGGTATTTATTTTAATCCTTCTAAGGAATATACTCATAATTTGGTGGTATCTGGGGTTTTAGAATTAGTAAAGAATTATAAAGTTGATGGTGTTTTATTTGATGACTATTTTTATCCAAATAATGAAATTGATATTAAAGATTATGAAGCTTATATAGAAAGTAATGCATATATTAGCAAGGAACAGTATAATTTAGACGTTGTGAGTAGGCTCATTAAAGATGTTCATGATGTTTGTAATAAGTATGGTGTTTTGTTTGGAGTTTCTCCTGATGGTAATATTGAGAATAATTATAATAAAGTGTTTGCTGACGTAAAAAAATGGTGTAGTAGCAATGAGTATGTTGATTTTATAATGCCACAAATATATTATGGGTTTCTAAATGAGGCACGATCATTTAAGAAAGCTATTGATGAGTGGGAAAGTATAGTTACTGATTTAGATGTTGGACTTCAGATAGCATTGGCTTTTTATAAAGTAGGAGAAAATGATTATTATGCGAAAGGCGGTAGTAAGGAATGGATGGAAAATAAAGATATTATTATGAGAGAAATAATTATGAGTCGGAATTTAAAGCAATATGAGGGTTTTAGTTTGTTTAGATATGATTATTTATATAATGAAGATCTTTATAATGAAATGACGTTAAATGAAATTGAAAATATGAAAAAAGTTTTAAATTAGTGGTCAACTTCCTAGAAAGTTTGT
>X371_Linnaeus_Two_toed_Sloth__coassemble_1368_pt1 | contig 9753 bp, 8 predicted proteins | sample X371_Linnaeus_Two_toed_Sloth__metabat2_low_PE_006 | metagenome-assembled genome bin X371_Linnaeus_Two_toed_Sloth
TTATTAAGTAATAAGGTTCTTGGTGATCCTCACAAAAGGTGTTAATTTTCTTACCTTTCTTCGTGGCTTCCTGATTTTAAAAATTAAATAGGAGTGTGATTATGAATATCATAGATAAAAATTTTAAAAAGATAGTAGAAGAAATAAAATCATGTAGTGAAATGGAATTATATCACCGTATAAGAACAAAATTTGAACTTATACCAGAGGAAACAAAAAATAGCTGTATGAATTTTTTTAATCAATTTTCCTATTGGGGAAATTTAAATATTAAGGATAATGTCTACCAGGAAATAGAGCTAAAGGCTATGGAGTTACATCAACATATTGATGATTTTGTGTGGTTGTATCAACATTTAGAAGATTACCGTTCCAAAAGGTTACTATATGCAATTTTAAATAATTGGTACCAATATGATTTTTTGGAAACGGCCAGAACTAAAGAATGTTTATTTGATGAATATTTTGATTTAGATGTAATTAAATGTAATAATGATGAAGTTATTGTTGACTTAGGTGCTTACACGGGAGATAGTATTTTATCTTATATAAAAAATTATGGGGAAGATTGTTATAAAAAAATATACTGCTATGAGATTACTCCTGAGACATTTGAAATACTTAAAAAAAATCTTTTACCTTTTCCTAATATTGAGTGTAGATTAAAAGGAGTTGGAGATAGATATGAAAAAATGGATGTAGAAAATAATTCGGCAAGTGTTTCTGCTAACACTTTAAAAACTCACGATGATGGAAAAATAGAGGTAACTACGCTTGATAAAGATATTGAAGATTCTATTACCCTAATTAAGGCAGATATTGAGGGATTTGAGCAGAAAGCATTGGAGGGAGCTAGAAACCATATAAAAAATGAACATCCTAAATTGCTTATCTCTGTTTATCACAGGAATGAAGATTTATGGAAAATACCAAAAATGATTTATGAAATGTCAAAAGATTATAAATTTTATTTAAGATTTAACAGTTCGCCTATTTATCCAACCGAAATCACTTTGTTAGCTATTTAATTCGTAATTATATATAGACTGTCTGATTTATATTTTATTTGTGATTCTTTGAGTTTAATTTTAATTAGAAATTGAAATTACTACGATAGAAGTAAAAAACTTCCTTAATTGGAAGTTTTATTTTGTTTTTTCATACATTAATCCCTTGTGAAATTTCCAAGAAATTATTTTATGAACAATACTATCAATAAATTCCTCGCTTAGTTCACCTTCTTCGACAGCTGTTTTTATTTCATTAAAAGCTTTTTCATAGTCGGTTGTCATTAAGATGTCATTACCTGCTAAAAGAGCTTTTTTGTAGACATCTTTTATTGAAGAAGTGGCCCCCATAGCTAAATCGTCAGTTATTATAACTCCTGTAAAACCTAAATTATTACGAAGCAGATTGTGAACACTAGCTGAAAGAGAGGCTGGATTATTTTCGTCGATGCTATTTACAGTAATATGACTTACTAGCACTGCCTCGGCGCCACTTTCTATACCTGCAGCAAAAGGTGGTAAATCTTGTTCTTCTATTGCGGTAAAATCCCTTTTGTCTATTACTTTTCCATCATGAGAATCAGAATTATTAGCATATCCTGGAAAGTGTTTTAAAACATAAGATACTCCCGTTTTTTTATTGGCCTCAATAACTGTTTTAGCATATTCAGAAGTTGTTTCAGTATCCTCTCCTATTGTTCGATGGTAAATATAATCGTCACTTGAGGTCGAGACATCAACTACTGGAGCAAGATTGACGTTCAAGCCTAACTCCTCTAATAAAAGACTTTTCTTTTGTGTATCTGTCTTTATTAAATCGAACCCACCCTCTTTATATAATTCTTGTGGAGATTTAAATGGCTCATCTGCAAGAAGTTTATTACTACTTATTCTTACAACAGAACCACCCTCTTCATCCACTGCAGTTAGTAGAGGAGTTTTAGAAGTAGCTTGGGCTGATGAAATCATTTTCTTAACTTCATCAGGTGTTTTCTCCTGAAAATCATGTTCAAAAAAAACAAAGCCACCAACTTTATATTTATTTATTACTTCCTTTACTTTGTCAGCATCATATCTTACTAACAATAATTGACCAATCTTTTCGTCGAGGGTCATTTCCTTTAATTTGTTTGAAGCTAGGAGGTTGAAATTACTAAATAGATTATCTACTGAATATGGAGCAATTTCCTCATCTTGAGAAACAGGAGTAATATTTACTAATTTATTACCTTGCTGTTCTTTTGCTTTGTTTAATAGACCAGTATATTCAATTATTACATCATCACCTGGGGCAAAAACATCTTTTTCCACTGAAAATGTGTAAATAATATTTGCTTCATCCTTAACTGTCAAAGAGTCATTGCCACTTTTAAGAACAGTAGCGGTTAATTTACTAGTTTTTTCTAATGACTTCTCATTAGGTATTAACAAGTATGTTGCAAAAGAGGCAAAAAGGAAAATAGCAATTAGAGATAAATATTTCTTTTTATTAATATGAATCACCTACCAGTATAAATATATTGTATTATCGATGATTTATACTACTTTTAGTTATTATTTTTTTAAATTTGTGATATAGTATTTTTGGGTGATTTGCTTGAAGAAAACACTGATATTATTGTTTATAATTATTTTGACTATTATTGTTAATTTTGTTGGTGGAACATATATTTTCGTGGTTGATGATCTTGCTGAAGAGCCACGAGCAACAGAGATACCTAGATTTTATTTTGACGGAGATATGGCTGAGATGAATGAAAAAAGTGATGAAAGAAAAATCTCTGTTCGTTATATGGGAAGCGATAATGAATTCGAAGCCTATGCAAAAGTAAAAATTCAAGGTAATTCTAGTGTTCTTTATGAAAAGAAAAATTATACAATTAAGTTTTATCGTGATAAAGACTTAGATGAAGAATATAAGGTTGATTTTGGTTGGGGAAAACAAAACAAGTATTGTTTAAAAGCAAATTGGATAGATAAAACACATGCAAGAAATATTGTAACCGCGAATTTAGTTGCTGAAATACAAAAAAAATATGGTTTATTTAAGAACACACCACACTATGGAACGATTGATGGAACTCCAGTCGAAATATATCTTAATGATAAATTCTTAGGATTGTATACATTGAATATACCTAAGGATGCTTGGATGTTTGATATGGATGAAGGAAATGAAAATCATATTGTACTTGCTGGAAATGGCATTTCACCGGCAAATCTATTTACAGGCGCCCCAGATCTTAAAGCTTGGGAGGTTGAAGTTGGAAAGAATAATCAAGCAACACTTGATAAATTAACCCGTTTATCAGAATTTATAAGATTTAGCAGTGATGAGGATTTTCGTTCTAATATTGAGGAATACTTCAATCTTGATTCCTTGCTTAATTATTATGTAATGTTGCAATTTGCTCAACTCGTTGATAATGCCTATAAAAATATGTTACTTGTAACGTATGATGGTAAGATTTGGTATGCTAGTCTTTATGATTTAGACACATCATGGGGAACTCAATGGAATGGTAAATCTAAACTTGAGTATAAAGAAGCAACTGTGCCAGGCGATAGTAAGTTATGGCAAAGATTAGAAAAATTATTTCCAAATGAATTAGCAGATCGTTACTTTGACCTAAGAAAAGATATGTTAACTATTGAAAATATTCAGGCTAAATTTGAAAATTTTACTAATACAATTCCAATAAGGTCTTTTGAAAAAGAAAAAAATAGATGGCAGAATATTCCAGGCTATAATTTAAAACAAATCAATAATTTTTTAGAAATAAGAGTCCCACTAGTTGATGTCTATTTTAAAAATCTTTATACAAAAGAAGCTAAAGTTACAATTACTTATTCTAAAAATCTAGATAATTCAATCACTGTGAAAATCAAAAATTTACGTAAGGATATTATGGTATTGGGTGATGAGGAAGTAACTTTTGATAAGAATGGAAAGTATAAGTTCTTATTTATGAATTTTGCTGGAGAAAGAACGGAGATTACAGTAGATTCTAGAGAAATTAGAAAAAAATTAGAAGCATAAAAATTGCTTCTTTTTATTTACTTTTAGTAATTAAATTGTATAATAAACTTAATTTGTGGAGGTGTCTTTGGTGAATAAAACGGATTTTGAGAATGATGTTAAATTGTTTATGATTTTTGATATATTAGGGGATACTGAAAGGACTGGTCCTCTACTTTGGCATATTGAGAGAGAAAGGCTAGAAGATGTTAAAAATCATATTTTAGACTTACTCCTTATTTTTAGAATTATAAAGAAGTATTTACCTGATAAATTAGATAATAATAAAATAGTTGATTATATTATATGTCACGATTTACCAGAAGCAATTACTGGTGACATTACTAAATTTGAGGGGGTTGCAAAGGAAGAAATTCAAAGTGTTACAGAAGAAGCCATTGACTATTTGGGTGAGAGATTTAATGATGTGTTTAATATCTATGAAATATTAAATGATTATGAGAGGCAGATTGACTTAGAGGCGAAAATAGTTAATATGATTGATAAAGTTCATTCGGCAACGACATTTATTAAGTACGAAAGTGAAAAACATGTAAATATGGATGACGAAAGAATTCTTTCTTGTCTTAGACAGCATCCATTTGTAGTACAAAAAATTGCTGAAGGAAAAGACTTAGCCGATATTTTTTATGAATTTCATATGATGTCTGTTAAAATATCTGATGCAGAATGTAATAAATATGGAATAAAGCGCGAGGAGGCCGACCAGATTGTTGAGGCTATTAGAGGGTTTGCCGAGGAATTTTACGCGCAAAAAGTTAATAGAACTCTATTAAAGGTTAAAGATGATTTTCCAAAAACTGCTATGCGTTATAAAAGAAAAAATTAATAATAATGTTCACTTAAAAGTGAACTTTTTTTACTTTTTGTGACACTTTATATTTATTTTTATGGGGTTTTACTTCACTATTTGGAAAATCTATGATATTTTGTATTATAGAGATGGGGTTGACATACAATTTATATATGATAAAATTTAGTTTCGGCCTTAAAGGAGGAATTGAAGTTGGATTACTTAAGTTTTTTAGAACGAATAACTATTTGTTTTATTTTGGGAATCATCATTGGATTTGAAAGACAATATCGAAGAAGAATTGCTGGAATTAGGACAATTTCGCTAGTAACAATTGGTGCTTTTTTATTTGTTTCAGTTTCTGAATTAACTGTTGCTAATGATGTATCTCGAGTAGCTGCACAAGTTGTATCGGGAATTGGTTTCTTAGGTGCAGGTGTTATTTTGAGAGATGGAACTAATATTCGTGGATTAAATACTGCTGCTACTTTATGGTGCAGTGCCGCGGTTGGTACACTTACCGCTTTAGGCTTGGTTGTTGAGGCAATCATTGGAGTTTTCTTTATTTTATTCTCAAATATTGTTTTACGTTTTATCTCGAGAGTTATTATGGGGCGTATCAATCCTAAAGTTGAACACTACGTTCTAACAATTGAATGTTTACCAGAAAAAGAAATGACTGTTAAAAATTTACTAATACAAAAATTAAAGTCACAAGATAATGTTTTAAAACATTTCAAGACTAGTAAAGAAAATAATTTAATGAAAATCGAAGTACAAATTGAAGTTTTACACGATGGAGTCGAGAGTATCAACAGTATTATAAATAAACTTTGTGTTGAACCCGGAATTAGTTCAACTGAGTTTACAGAGATAATAAATTATGTTGATGATGACGACGATGATTATGATTCAAAGTAGTAAACTTGACAGTTAATATGAAATGTGATATACTTTGTTTACTTTTTAAAAGGGAGATAGTTATGTTAAAACAGACGACGACAATTATTACAACGAATGGTAAGTCAAGGTTTAATTGATTGTTTTAGCATTGTATAAATTACAGAAATTTATTTATATGAAGAGTCTATTACAATCTGTAGTAGACTTTTATTTTAGACAATATATTATAAAGACTACAATGTAGGATATGATTATTAGGTGGTATTTTTTAGAGAGGCATCGTTGGTGGAAGATGCTAAATATGCTTAGTAATTACTCCCTATTAAGTCGCGCTCGAAAGAGATGCCCGAGTAATACCGGTTAACTAAATTAAGAAAAAAATAAGGATGGTACCGTGTCATAGACACTCCTAGTGGTAGCATCTTTTTTGTTTTTAAGGAGATGATAATAATGACGGAAGATGAGACGAAAAAGGACTACTCCCCTTTTAAAAAGGAAAAATGAAAGAAGGAATAAATATGATAAACGAAATTGCAGTTAATCTGCTAGAAAAAGTAATTAAAGAAAAGTACGAAAAGATTGAATTAGATAATAAATGGTGGGATGATAAAGATTTTTATTATGAGTTTAAGGCTGAACAGAAAGTTAGTGATAAACAATTTGAAGAATTTGAAGAAAAGATTAGAAAACTAAATAACAAGTGTTTTGTAAAATTAATTAGAATTAGTGGTGTTTATTATGAAGGAAATGTAGAAAATGAAATGATTAATAGAATTTGTGGAAAGGCATTTACTAGTGAAGAAGATTTAAATAGCTATCTAGCGTTTGTCGAGGAAGCGAGTTTGCATGATCACAGAAAAATTGGTCGTGATTTAGACTTGTTTTGCTTTTCGGACTATGTTGGACCGGGTTTGCCACTATATACTCCACGGGGAGTAATTGTTAAAGACGCTTTGCAAAAAGAAATAGAAAAAGTATGCCGAAAGTATGGATTTCAAAAAGTAAGTTGTCCAAGTTTAGCGGACATATCGCTATTTGAAACTTCTGGTCATGCAATGAAATTTAATGATGAATTATTTAGGGTTTCATCGCCAAAAGGTCATAATTTTGTTTTAAAGCCAGTTCAGTGTCCTCATCATACTCAAATTTATGCTTCGAAATTAAGAAGTTATAAAGATTTGCCAATTAGATATATGGAGTCTGACAAACAGTATCGTGCTGAGTTGCAAGGCGCTGTTGGAGGCTTGTCACGGGTGTACGCAATTACTGTTGAAGATGGGCATTCTTTTTGTCGAATTGATCAAGTTAAAGAGGAAGTTATTAATATGTGCAATATTATTAAGGACTTTTATTCTAGTTTAGGTTTGTGGAATGATTATTGGGTGTCATTATCAGTAAGGGATTATGACCATCCAGAAAAGTATATTGGTGATGATGCTGATTGGGATATATGTGAAAAAATGTTGCAAGATGTTTCTTTAGAATTAGGACTTAATGCCAAAAAATGCGAGGGAGAAGCTGCTTTATATGGGCCAAAATTAGATTTTATGTTCAAAGATGCCTTGGGAAGAGAAATACAAATTCCTACTGTACAATTGGATTTTGCTACTCCAAAAAGATTTGATCTAGAATATATTGGTGAAAATGGAGAAAAATGTACTCCAGTTATGGTCCACCGAGCAATTCTTGGCTCTTACGAAAGATTTTTAGTTTTACTTCTTGAACAATTCAAAGGCATTTTGCCTATTTGGCTATCACCTGTACAAGTACAAATTATTCCTGTTAATATTAAATATCACGATGAATATTGTAAAAAACTATTACATAGATTATTAGAGGAAGATATTCGAGCTGAATATGATAATAGTAATGAAAGTATGGGAAAGAAAATTCGTCAAAGTAATATGATGAAAAATCCAATTACGGTAATTATTGGTGATAGTGAGAGGGATAAGGAAATGGTTAGCTTTAAAAAATTGGGAAGTAATGACAATATTTCAATGTCCCTAGAGGCATTCATTTCATACCTTAAAGACTATATTAAAAGTCGTTAGGGTTGACTTTTAATTAAAATATGTTATAATAAGATGCGGTGAGGAGATATAAGCAACTTGTGAGCTATCTCGGGTAAATACCTACACGAACTTTTAAAAGTACGGAGTCACTGTCAATAATGGCTTCGTACTTTTTTGTCGCTTTTTGTCGATTGCGAAGTCATTCTATAAAGAAAGGAGGAATTCTATAATGCAGTCTTTACAAATATGTAATATTAGCCAAGAACCTGAAGAGCAATTATTCTTTAATTTTAGGGCAGTAGACTTAAAAGAAGATAATTTGGCTCAATATGCTATGTATAGCAGTGGTTCTTCAGAAACACTTTCAGAAAGACAATTACTAGAAATGGAAGTACTAGATAATTTGTTTAGATTAGGTTTCCCTCATAATGAAGAAGGAACTTATCTTTATAAGGACATGATTATGAAAGCAATCCACCATTTAGATGGCTTTGATGATCTTGGCCAACCAATGACTGAAGATGAATTGTTAGCGCAAATGCAAGCAAAATATTCACAATTTTATTTAGATGTTGCAAGAAATGATTTGGATATTGGTATTAAAACTTTCCATACATACATTAACCATGCATTGAGTAGTGTTGATTATGCATGCGTAGATCCGAATATACTTTCTGAAATTTATGGTGATTTTTCTGAAGAAGCAGATTATGGAACACATGCATTTGTTATTGCCAAAAATATGTATACACAAAGAAAAACAAATGAAAAGAACCCTACTGCAATTCAGTATGTTAAAACTAGTGCCCCTGCTAAAGTTGATGATTAAATATAAAATATGGAATTACTTTTATCAGTAGTAAAAGTAGTCCATATTTTTTTATGAACTAAATTAGGAATTTTCCATCCTATTTTCTACAGAATTCTTTTGACATTAATAATCTATTATGATATAATATGTGAACTTATTGGGGGATAGGAGAATGAAAAAAGTTGTTGAATTTGATTCTGTTGAACAATGGCAGGCTTATAGAAGGCAGAAAACAATTAGAGAATTAGGTGAAGGTAGTGAGGGAATTTGTTATCTAGGTAAAGATGGTAAAGCCTATAAAGACTTTAGTATTTCTGGATTTATGGCAGATGAATATTTAGTGAATGATGTAATTACTACTGATGATGTTTTCACAAAATCATTTGTGTTGCCTGATACTGTGTTTGCAGTTAACAATCGTGTTGTTGGCTATACCAGTTTCTGTGTTCCTAGAGATTATTTTGATTATAAGTATATGTTTATGAATGGAATTGATCATATTGATTTTGATAAATTAATTGCGGCATATGGTAACTTGTATAATGATGCCTTGGTGTTAGCTAATGCGGGAATTAGAATTTTTGATTTATCTTATAATGTTATGTTTGATGGAGAAAATTTATATGGTATTGATACTTGTGGCTATACTAAAACTAATAGTAATGTAGAAGCTCATAACATAGCCTGTGTTTCATCTGCTTTAAAAGATTTATTTTCAACCTATGCAGTAGCAACTTATAATGACGAATTAAATAAAAATATGGAAGTAATACCTTTTTTGACGATGGTAGAAAGAAAATATAAAACCGTAATTCCTCGCGAAAATGAAAAGAAACCTTATACAAAAAAATACTAGAATTAATTCTAGTATTTTATTTTTTTCGATTGTGATTGTAACGCAATTTTTGAAGCTTATATCTTATTGGAACTAAAGTCTTATATAGGTAGTAGATTGGCTTGTTGATAATGAGATCAAATTCTCCAATAAATTCTAGATACTCACCACCTAATCGTTTCTTAAATAAATGGATTCCATAAACTGGATTTTCTTTAACTGGATTCCCTGTTGTTCCAAAAAAGTCTATTATTTCATAGCCCTCTTTTTTGGCATCTTTTATTATTTCATAATAAATAAAATAATTGGCATTTAGTTCTCTTAATAAAGTATTGTTGCCGCCATGAAG
>X371_Linnaeus_Two_toed_Sloth__coassemble_1600_pt1 | contig 7550 bp, 4 predicted proteins | sample X371_Linnaeus_Two_toed_Sloth__metabat2_low_PE_006 | metagenome-assembled genome bin X371_Linnaeus_Two_toed_Sloth
GATAGATACCGTTGAAAAATTCTAATTGTTCTTTGCTAGGATTAAATACCATATCAAAATGAATATTATTAATTTCTTTTTCAACTTTTATATTGTCATAAAAATTATTTGTAAATAACTTTACTAGTTCTGTATGAATTTTAAACATTTTGTCTTGAACTTTTGAAACAATATTTTCATATATTTCTTTTTCTTCTTCTTTTTCAAAAAGTTTTACTTCTACTTTTTTGTTATTCTCTATATATCTAGCTGCACTTCCATGTGAGGCTCCTAAAAGCACTTCGAAAATTGTTCTATTTTCAATGAATAAATTATAATTTTTTGTTCTCTCTGGAACGTTTGAGAAAATCAATCCAACTTTATCAGTTATTTCTTCTTCTTCCCTACTAACCAATCCATATAAGCAGCCATTAACTTCGTAATCTTTTCCTAAGGCATTTTGAATATTATTTTGAATTGATCCATGCCATCCAATATCTACAACACATATTCTTTTATTTTTTGTAAATTGTTCTACATATCTCTTGAATAATCTGTTTTGTTCTTCTCTATTTCTTTCATATATTTTTTTGAACACTTTATTTTTCTTTAATAAAGTAATTATTTTTGATTCATATAAACAGCTTATAGTGTAATCATAATCAGCATTAGCAATTGAATTTAAGTCGTTTCGTAAATGTTTGTTTAATTTTTTGGCCTTTTTTAAGAATTCTTTACAATCTTCTGTAAAGCTTGTTAGTATTTCCATTATTTCATCTTTTGATAAATTTAAACTACTTAAAAAGTCTTTTATACTTGTATGGTAATATTGTCTTAACAAACCATCAAAATTCTCATTTTTTAACTTTTTAAGAGATAATAGATACGTTGATTTTCTTGATACTAAGAAGTAATGTGTCTTAACTTTTTTTCCGTAGATTGTTTTTTGATAATCATCAAATAATTTTTTTAAGAATTCCCCTTCTCGTGATAAAAAGAACACTTCTTCATAATTATTTCTTCTTAAGTAGTGATATAGTCTATCCGTAAACTCGAAAAGTGTGAATGCCATATGCTCAAAATTATTACTTGAGCATTTTGTTAATTCTAGGAATTTATCATGAATTATGTTTTCATTATGTTCATTTAAAAACTCTTCATATTTTTTGTAATTTGCTTTTCTGTCTAGCTTTATTGCTTCCATTCCTAATTTTTTTGCATTATTATAATCAGATTCTTCATTATCTCCTACCATTAAACAATTTTTAGCATCTAGTTTTAGATCTTCTAAAACTATTTTATATAATTTACCACTTCTTTTACCTTTTAAATATTCACAAGATACATAAATGTCGTCAAATAAATCTAATATATTTAAGTTTTTAAAAATTTCTTTTAACATTTTTTTAGATAAGTACATATCTGAAATGCAATATATCTTTTTTCCTTGTTTCTTAGCTTGTTTAATCAGTTCAATTATTTTTTTATCAGGCACTAATACACTACTTTCTACTTCTATTTCAATATTTGTAGCTATGTCAAAAAAATCCTTCTTTTCTATATTTAGTTTATCTATTTTTAAAAAATCATACATTTTAGATAATAAACTAGAATATGTGAATTCCCAATCATGACCTTCTTTGGAATTAAATTCACCCAATTTACTTTCATACTCATTTCTTTTTTTATAAACCTCTAACATACTTACTGGTAAATCAAGTCTCTTTACTAAGTGATTTGCCCAGATCTTTTTTGTATACTCAGGTTGTACTTTTCTTGAAACTATGGTATCAAATATATCAAAAAATATTGTTTTATATTGTTTTTTATTTATTAATTCTAATTCTTCATTCATCAACTAATCCCCCTTCTGTTACTTATTCATTTGTTTTTTATAATATTCATTACATACTTCTTTGGCTTTACCTATTTTTATAAGTTTACCATGTTCAATCCAAATAACTTTATCACATAGTTCTTTGATAGACTCTAATGAATGTGATACATAAAGAACGGTTGTTCCTCCTGTAATCATTTCCATCATTTTATTTTTACTTTTTTCTTGAAACTTTATATCTCCAACTGATAAGATTTCATCAACTATAAGAATTTCTGGTTCTACAACTGTAGCGATTGAAAAAGCTAATTTGGCAATCATACCAGATGAGAAGTTCTTTACTGGGGCATCCAAAAAGTCTTTCAATTCTGAAAATTCTACAATTTCATCAAATTTTTCATCAATAAATTGTTTTGAATATCCTAGAATTGCACCATTTAAATATATATTTTCTCTTGCTGTTAATTCTAAGTCAAAGCCCGCTCCTAGTTCGATCATAGGTGAAATAGCACCATTAATTGTGACTTTACCTTTTGTAGGTTTCATTACACCGCTAACTATTTTTAATAAAGTTGACTTTCCTGCTCCATTACTACCAATTAATCCTATAACTTCACCTTTTTTTACTTCAAACGAAATATCATCTAAAGCTAAAAATTCTGAGGTTTTAATTCTTCTTTTTTTATCAAATATTGATATGAAGGCTTCTTTTATTGAGTAGTTTTTTTCTACTCCTAAATTAAATTTCATTGAAACATTTTCTACTTTTATCACTACTATCACCTCCTATATATAATAAATATATTTATCTTGATTTTTCTTGAAAACTACTATACCAATTACTAGTGCTAATAGAGAATAGACACCACATAAGATTAAATTTGTCGCTGAAGGACATGTTCCATTTAAGACAATTGTTCTTGCTGCAGTCAAAAATTGATATAGTGGATTAAACTGGAATAAAACTTGTAGTTTTACTGGAATTATTTCAATACTATAGAAAACTGGTGTGAAATATTGCCATATTGTTATTACTATTCCATAGATGTAGAAAACATCTCTTAAGAAAACAGAAACGCATGATAATAAAAAACCAATTCCAACTGTAAATAAAAATAAACATAAGAAAATATATGGCAATAATAAATAATAAAAATTAATTGAGGCAGGATATGTTCCCAAACCAAATTGCGTAAAAAGAATTATTAATAACCATGGAATTAATGTTAATAAAAAGTTAATTCCCACAAATAAACATTTTGCTAATGGGAAAATATATTTAGGAATATATACTTTATTAATTAAGCCAAAGTTATATACTACAGAAACCATGGCACTATTTGTAGCTTCACTAAAATATTGAAAGATAATAATCCCTGTCATTAAATAAACTAAATAATTTATCCCTTCAACTTGGAATTTAAACATATTAGAAAATACAATAGCCATTACAGCCATCATTAGGATTGGATATAATAAGCTCCATACTACTCCTAATACAGATCTTTTATATTTAACTTTAAAATCTCTTATTATTAATTGATTCATCAAAAATTTATATTTTTTGAAATTATTTAACATATTTTTTATTTTTTTCATTACATTGTAACTCCTTTATTAATTACTTAAATCTTTTAAATTATAACATATTTTGTTAATTTTCGTCAATTTCACCATTTTAATCTTCTATATATATATCCTTTATATTTTTGTAATAATTTTCTTTAATTCTTTGTGAGATTTTGATATTACCTAGTATCTTAAATATTAATTGTCTAAAATATTCAATTATTAAACAGCTAATAAATATCAATATTGCAATTGCTATTGCATATAATAAAAAATAACATGATTCAATATTTGGCCTATCAATTTTTAAAAATTTATATATAACCTCTCTAACATAATCATTATCATGAATAAAATATACTCCTAAAGTCAAGGATGAAATTTTATTTATAAAGTTTGACTTCACTTTTAATGTACTAAAAAGGGAAACAAATGCTATTGATTGAATTATGATTAAGGGATTTGAATAAGCTTCTGACATATAACTTATTCCCCTTACAAAAGTAGAAATAATTGAATTAGAGCTAATAATAAATTTGGATGTTTCAGAAAAACTATAATTTATCATTATAGCAGTTATATAAATTATAATCATTATAATTCTAAATAAATTAGTGGAACATTTTTCAAATATATGAGATTTTTCAATAGGATATTTTCTTAAACAAGCACCTATAAAGTATAGAAAAATAAAATTATATAACGTATAACCATTATTTGAAAATATTGTATCTATTGTAAAATAAGGGATTATTGAAAAAATAATAAATAAGACAATTAGCAAATGTTGATAATCTTTTTTTGACAATGTATCAATTAGTTTATTTAAGAAGGGACTAAGACAATATAATATTAAATATGGTGTAATAAACCAATATGTAGATATATTTAACGGAAAAATATTATAAATAATTTCCGTTGTAGTAAATATTCTAATACTTAATATTGAAAATAATATTATAATAGCAATTTTATAAAACCAATTGGCTCCTATAATTGACCATAACTTATCTTGCTTAAATTTTGACTTTGATTGAAAGTAACCAGTTGTCATAACAAATGAGTTAACGTGCACTAATGTTGCTAATAAAATTACTTTAAATATAATTTTTAACCCTTCTGAATTACAGTTAGAAATTATATTACCATGTGTTATAATATGACATAATACAATTAAAAACATACTAATAATTCTTAGCAGTTCAAAATTAGACTCTCTTTCTATTTTCATAATCTTCCCCCTAGATTTTATCGTTATATTCATATAAATTATATACTATACATATATTCAAAGTAAATAAAAAGCACATATTTTTACCTGTGCTTTTTTGTTTCATTATTTTTTTGTTCTAAATTTTCGGCAATTATATATCTTGGTCTTTTTTTTGTTTCAATATACATCTTACCAATATATTCTCCAATTATTCCAATGCTTATCATTTGAAGTCCGCCAATAAACCAAATTGATATTGATAAAAATGTCCATCCATCTACAGTGTTACCTGTTAGTTTACGATATATAGAATAAATCATAATACAAATACTTATAAATAAGATTATAAATCCTATAAAGCAAATAAATCTTAACGGTTTTACACTAAAAGATGTAATTCCATCCCATGCAAAATTTAGCATCTTCTTTAATGGATATTTTGATTCACCAGCAAATCTTTCATTTCGTTCATAATAAACTATATCCGATTTAAACCCTATTAGTGGAAACATTCCTCTTAAAAATAAATTTACTTCTTTGTAATTTTCAAATTCATCTAAAACTCTTTTTGATGTTAATCTATAATCTGCATGATTGTATACACAATCAACGCCAAGAACTTTCATAAATTTATAAAAACCTTCTGCAGTTAGCCTCTTAAAGAAAGTGTCTTTTTTTCTAGCACTTCTAACACCATAAACTATATCAGAACCTTCATAATATTTATCTATCATTTCATCAATTGCGTTTATATCATCTTGTAGATCAGCATCCATACTAATGACTACATCAGCATATTTTTTAGCAGTTATTAACCCACCTAATAAGGCATTTTGATGCCCTCTGTTTCTGGATAAAGTTATTCCTGTGAATAATGGCTCTTTTTGATTAATCTCTTTTATAATTTCCCAAGTCCTATCTTTTGATCCATCATTTACATACATAACTTTACTTTGTTTGGAAATCTTTTTAGCTTTTATCAATTCAGTCATTTTTTCTTTTAATCGTTTTGTAGTTTCTTCTAACACTTCTTCTTCGTTGTAGCAAGGAACTACAACATATAAAATTGCATAATCTTTCATATTTTACTCCTTATTTTTGTATTATTAATGAGTACTTGCTTATTAATAATAAAATTGAACTTATATAAATTGGTTCTACATTTATAAAATTATAAAGTCGTAGTTAATAATTTAAAATATGTTATTATTAGCTTGTAGTTTTTCTTTTTAAATAATTATTTAAACTGATTATTCCTAAAAAGCTGGATAATATAATTGCTGGTGTTATCATAATTAAATATCTAGATCTTGTTTCCCAAATTAAATAAAATAAAAATATACCAAAAATACTAAGATTTAATAATAACTGCATATTTTTTTGCTTTTCAGTTAACTCTGTTCTTAATATGCAACCTATTATAATTAACAATAGCATTAAAATGTGTCTTGTTTGAGATAATAAGATAAACATTTTATTTTGATTTGAATTGCTTGGTAAAATATAATATTTTTCTTTATATGTGTTACGGGGATTGGCAGAAAGCTTCTGCGGTGCATAATATGTTCCATCTCCCCAAGTATATTTAATTTTATTAGTATAAAAACTAAGCACTTGTTTATTAGAAACTAATCTTTCTAATCTTTTATTTATTACTTTCATATTAGCATCTTGCTTTAATTGTTTATTTTTAAAGTTCTTTGTATAATCAACATCAGCTTGGTTATAACCACCATTATCATTTAATCCCATCATTAACCAATGTGAAATCGGAATAGATTTTTCATTTAATCTTTTTTGATCAAAGTTTATATTTACATAGGTATTTAATAAAATTATTGGAATAATAAATATAATTAATATTTTTAAAATATTTAATAATTTAACTTTAACTATTTCTTTATTTGAAATTAATAGATAACTAAGTATAAAAGCTATTAATATGATTATCATAGTTTGTTTTATACAGTAACCTAATCCTATCAACAAACCAATAAATAATAATTTCTTAGTTGTATACTTTTTATCTATTACATCTAATAGGTAGTATATTGATGCCGCAGCAAAAGGTAAAACTAAGGTATCGGTATAAAAGATTGGCGTATATGTTATATAAGGAGTAAACAATAATAATAGTAAGATAAATATCTTTATGTACTCAGACGATAAATATTTTCTTATTGTTTTATAAATATATATGATTGCGATATCAATAAATAAAATATTGAGTAAAATACCTGCTGCTCCAAATACAACAGGACTATTAATTTCAGATAAATTGATTAAACTAAATAATATACTTAATAATAAACCATAACCCATATTATTATTATAAATATAGAAATAAGAACTTTTATATAGTGGTTCTTCTCCAGTAGCACTATTTATAGCACTAGCAAATATTTCCCCAAAATCCCAACTTGGTACAACAACAAATATAAAAGCAAATAAAAGCTGAATAAGTATAAATACGATAAACGATGTAATAAATAATTTTCGTTCATTTTTTATATATTTAGTCAATAATTTATTTATAAGAATTATCGATACTACATAAATTATTGCTGTTGCTAATAAAGAATATGGTTTTATATTTATCAATTTATGATTATTATGAAATAAAACATTATAAGTTATATAAGAAAATACAACTGTCATTATAAAATAAAATAAGCCAATTAAAAATTTATTTAGTTTAAAGTTTTTTAAACCATGATATAAAAAGCAATATATTTTTGAAAGTGTTTTACTTTTTTCTATCGTTTGCTTAAGTTTTCCTCTACTTTGATAATATTTATTATCTTTATAATCAGGTACTTCTTTTTTTAAGTATGCAAATGCTTCATCAATAAATTTCATGCCAACTTTTTTATCTTGTTGATTACGTTGTTGGATTGTATAATTAGTTAGTATTCTTACTGTAAGTTTGTTTACAGTTTCTTGTATATATTC
>X371_Linnaeus_Two_toed_Sloth__coassemble_2240_pt1 | contig 5040 bp, 4 predicted proteins | sample X371_Linnaeus_Two_toed_Sloth__metabat2_low_PE_006 | metagenome-assembled genome bin X371_Linnaeus_Two_toed_Sloth
TCAGCGGCATTATAATGTTCAGCTTTAGCATTTTGAATTATTTTATTTACGCTAACAACAGCTGTAACTGATAATATTCCCAAAATGGTCACAGCTGCCAAAATCTCAATTAAGGTAAATCCTTTGCTTTCATTTCTCATACTTTACCTCCCGGTTAAATATCATTTTATCCCATTGCAGAATCAGTTTCTCTTTGGCTATTAAATTCCATTACATCCGTCTCTGATGAATTTTCTACTATAAAATCAATCACCTTATCAATTGAAGGCGCATCATCTTTAGAAAAATAACTTTCATATTTTATCTTTTCTTTCCCATCTAAGGAATGTATTTGATAAGTATCCTTTTGAATAACTCCATCTTCAAACTCTAACACAATATTAATATATCTATTTTCAATCAATTTTTGACTACTATTTCTTAAATCGGCATTAACATAATATATTTTACCATCAACAGAAACATTAAAATTTTCTATACAAACATCGTTTAAACACTTACTCGAATACACTTTCTTAGAATTATCACCATTAAAAATAGGTATTAACCCAAATGTAATCATTGTAATTCCTACAATTAGTAAAATTACTCCCAAAATTTTAGTTTTCATTTTACACTCCAATCATATTTTCAACACGCTTTTTGTCTTCTCTATATTTAACAGCCGCCTCTATAAAAGCATCAATTATTTTTTTTGAATTTATATCAAATTCATAACTTATCTCTGGATGCCACTGAACTCCTATATTAAAAACAGTAGTTGGATATTCAATCGCTTCAATTACACCATCCTCACTATAAGCAACAACCTTATAATCTCCCTTATCACTTGCTTGCCGCAAATGAAAACTATTTACCATGAATTCTTTTTCACCAATGATTTTAAATAACTTACTATCCTCACTTAAAATAACTTTATGTGTAAGTCTTGAATCATCATCTTGACGATGATTAATATCTGTTAGAATATCTGTTAAATCAATCGCACTATTATGACAGCTCATTAATTGCATTCCAAGGCAAATACCCAAGACAGGTATTTCTTCTTCTATTGCCGTCTTAAGTACAAAGCGATCATACTCTGTAAATTTTATTCCTCCTGGAAACAAAATTCCATCACAAGCTTTAACAGATAACCTAATTAAGGCTTTTTCTTCTTCAACAAGAGGAGGAAATTCAGCTCCACCAACCTCAATATAATTTAAATCCTGAACCGGACTAATTGGATAAACCAACCCTCCAGCTTGTAACACTGTCCTTCGTACTTTCTCACTCATATAAACAATCGGACGATCATCTTTCAATCTTTGATATCTAAGTGGTACTCCAATAACTGGTCTCATTCTTGTTTCTTCCTTTTCTTATTTTATTTATTATTTAATGCTTTCGCTGTTTCTAAATTAACTTTTTTCATTGCCTCATTTAAAAAAACTACTGTTTCATTATCACCCATAAGAATAAATTGTGCTGGTGTTAAATCAATTTCTGTACTCCGTTCAATAACATCAAGGGCTCTTTTCTTCTTGCGAACAATCTCTGTCGCAGCCGCCAAATTATAAACCCTACTAGCACTATACATTTCAGTATCTTTATAACCAGCATACAGCTTATCATGATTAGTTTCTTCTAATAATATTGCTAAACGACAGGCATCAACCCATTCACTAATTTCCTTACTTGGTAATTGAAAAAATTCTTCTTCACTCATACCAATTCTCTCTTTTATAACTCTAAAAGTTTGTTTTTCCGTACTCTCAGATCCTACTCCAAAATTAAATATTTCCATATATCCTCCTGCTCGTATTATATTCCCTATCATATTTTAACCATTGCTTAAATGATAACCTTTTTTACCACTTTGTGTCAAGAAAAAAGACTAGTTCCCTAGTCAATTTTTAAAACTTAATTTTCTCTTCAATATATTTAACTAATTCATCCACTTTAATTACTTCTTGTTTCATAGTATCACGATCACGAACTGTTACAGTTCCATTATTTAAAGTCTCATCATCTACCGTAACACAGAATGGTGTACCACAAGCATCACATCTACGATATCTTTTACCAATGCTTCCTGCCTCATCATAACTAGTCATGAAGTTATTACTTAATAGTTTATAAAGTTCACGTGCTTTACTACTATGATATTTTTTATTTAAAGGTAAGATAGCCACTTTCATTGGTGCTAAATAAGGATGAAATTTCATTACTTCACGAACATCGCCGTTTTCTAATGTCTCTTCTTGATAAGCATCACATAGCACTGTTAAAATTGTTCTTTCAACACCAACACTAGGCTCAATAACATATGGAATATATCTTTCATTAGTCTCAGGGTCTAAATAATCTTGACTAACACCTGACACTTTTTGATGTTGACTCAAATCATAATCAGTACGTGAAGCAATTCCCCATAATTCGCCCCAACCAAAAGGAAATTTATATTCAATATCAGTAGTTGCATTACTATAAAACGATAATTCTTCCTTAGAATGATCTCTAAACCGTAAATTTTCTTCATTCACTCCTAAATCCATCAAGAACTTCTTGCATTCATCCTTATAATGTTGGTGCCATTCTAACTCTGTTCCAGGTTTACAGAAAAATTCTAATTCCATTTGCTCAAACTCACGAACCCTAAATATAAAATTACCTGGTGTAATTTCATTTCTAAAGCTCTTTCCAACTTGTCCAATACCAAAAGGAACTTTCAATCTCATACTACGTTGAACATTCAAGAAATCAACAAATATTCCCTGTGCCGTTTCTGGTCTTAAATATAAAGCACTTTTATTGTCTTCTGTAACACCTTGATAAGTTTTAAACATCAAATTAAATTCACGAATATCAGTATAATTAAAAGCTCCACATTTAGGACATACAATATGATTTTCAGTAATTAATTTCATTAATTCTTCATGTGACATTCCACCAGCTTCTTCTACCACGCCACTATCTTCTAATAATTTATCAGCTCTATGTCTAGTATGACATTCCTTACAATCAAGTAACGGATCAGAAAATGTATCGACATGACCACTAGCTTCCCAAGTCTTTGGATTCATTAATATAGCTGAATCAAGTCCTACATTATTTGGATCTTCCTGAATGAATCTCTTCTTCCAAGCTTTTTTTATATTTTCTTTTAATTCTGCCCCTAAAGGTCCAAAATCCCAAGTATTAGCAAGTCCACCATAAATCTCACTACCTTGATATATAAAACCATATTGTTTACAATAATTTACCATCTTTTCCATTGTTAATTTTTCCATAATCATTATCTCCTTAATTTCACTATTTTTTATAATTCTATTTTATTATTATAAACTACAACCGAGACCACCCGGTAAAATCAAAATATTTAAACACTCTTTTTTTAATATTATCTTTCTTAGCATCAAGTATCACCCCTTAAAACAAAAAAACTTCTAGAATACATAAGGACGAAAATCATCTTTCCGCGGTTCCACCTTACTTATTCTAGAAGAATCTACTCTTGTCTTATACTGCTCTTGGCTTTCCACACCCGTCATCGCACTTATCACTTGTTTCTAATAATATACAGAAAAATACTTTACTTGTCAACAATTTCTTTTAATCTTTCCCATTCATCATCTCATAATAGGAATCTCCTAAAAACTTTTTATCATAATAGAATGATTTAATTGACAATTCTTCATCTAACGCCTCAAACCCCATTTTCTCAACTAAAGTTTCCTCACCGGAGAATAAATTTACTCCAAGACCTAACCGGTCTCCTTCAATTGAAACTCCTAAAGATGCTAACGTCGTTGGAAAATAATCTAGCGTTGAAAATAATCGATTCTTATCATATTTAGTTTTAACAGCCGAATTAATAAACAAATTAAATATACGTCTTGCACTATTATCGTTAGTATCATAAAAATTACTTTGCATTGTTAAATGATCCCCTACAATCACAATAGTTGTATTCTCATAGAAATCTTGTTCTTGAACCCATTTCACAAAATCACCAAGTTTGGAATCAGAGCAATAAAACGCATCTGCATAAGCTATCCCAAATTTCTTTTTACAAGATTTATCCATATAACCATCTGTAAAATGTGTATCCGCCGTAAGCATAGTAAAATTAAATGGCTCTTCATCATCGGCAATTTCTAATAGTTTTTCTTTTGCGTAATCAAATAATTTGGCATCTTCAAATCCCCACCATTCATAGTAGTCCTTTGAGATTTTTTCTTCATCTTGTGCCCACAGATAATCCAAAATTTCGTAATCACCATGTTGCTCAAAATAGTTTTTTCTACCACTAATAGATGCATCTGAACCTAACATAAAATAATTTTTATAGCCATTTTCCTGTAATATATCGCCAAGACTTTCTACTCCAGGCATAAAACCATTATCTCCCTTATAACCATTTCCATCAATTGGTACTTTAAAAGGTATCCCCGTCGTATGTGCGACCAATGCAGCTACTGTCCAACCAGTATTGTTCAATTGCATTGCTCCACCAATTTTATCATTTTCACTAAAGTTAACATTCCGCATCGCCAATTTTTCTAAATTGGGAGTATATGCTGTTTCTACTAATCCCCCATTGTCAATTGAAACATTTGATGCCTCCATTGATTCTGCAAATATATAAATTAAATTTCTTTTTTTCTCTGGAAAAGACAACTCTACATCACTTGGCGCAACATATTCCTCTTCAAAAATCGAAGAATAATTAGTTTGTGCAACATAATACTTATCTAATGCTAACAATTTTATAGAACCAAATAGAGTTAAAATTATGAATAAAGTATAAAAAATAATTGTTCGCCATTTTGTAACTTTAAACACTTCAAATTTAAAAACTTTGTCCGCTACTCCAAACTTTACAGTAACTTTAATTTTCATAAAATAATATAACTTTTTTAACCCCCAAATAGCTAAATAAGTTAATATCAAAAGCAATGAAATCCAAAAAATCCCTTTATAAACAATTTCATAATTAGATCCTTCAGAATTAGTAAGTGCAAAAATCAATTGTTCAAAACCCATATCATTAAATTC
>X371_Linnaeus_Two_toed_Sloth__coassemble_2408_pt1 | contig 4691 bp, 3 predicted proteins | sample X371_Linnaeus_Two_toed_Sloth__metabat2_low_PE_006 | metagenome-assembled genome bin X371_Linnaeus_Two_toed_Sloth
AATCAATATATCTAATTTAGAAAAACATATAAATTTATATTTTACATCTGAGCAGGTCACTACTAAATTAATAGAACTCTTACTCAGTAAAATTGTTGTTTCCAAAGTAAACGGCAATCGTCAGCATCTGCACCTAGATATCTATTTAAATATAGCTACCAATCTCCTGCCTTTAAAAAGAATAAAAAATTATTCTACTGCTAAAACCACCTATCAAATAAATATTTATTCTAATAATCAGTGATTAATAATTGCCGAAATCATTTCTTTCGTGGTAAAATATTAATACATTTAAAGAATATCTAAAAAAGGAAGTAGTATATGATAAGAGAATTCTTTGTTAATGAAACCCCAAAGTTTATTTTTAAGCAATTTGGTTTAATTCATAATTTATTTATTCTAATACCTATAATTGGTTTAATTATTGTCTATATAAATAGAAATAAAATTGCTAAAATTCCTATATCTAAATCTAGAAAAATTCTAAAAATTTGTGCTATTATTTTATTATTAAATATGCTTATTTACACAGTGGGATTTTTATATTATGGTTGTTTTGATTACAAAAGAAATTTACCATTTCATCTGTGCTTTATTGCCAATTATATGTTTATGTATGGTATTTTATTTGAAAAGGATTGGATTTTAAAGTTTACTATTTTTCTTTGCTTTATTGGTCCAATTCCGGCTATTCTATGGCCTGATTTTATATCGACAATTGATAATTTTGAGTGGTGGCAATATGTAATATCTCATCATTTATTTATTATTGTTAGTTTCTTTTCCTATTATGCCTTGGGCTATAAAGTAGAGAAGAAAGACTATCTAAAAACATTTCTTTTAACTAATATTTTGATGCTTATAATGTATCCATTTAATTTTATTTTTAAAACTAATTATATTTTCTCAACTGAAATACCTGAAAATGTAATGGTTTTATATCCCTGGTTAAAGTATTTTCCACCTATGTTAACGTTAGAAGTAGTAGGACTTTTAATATCGGGTCTTATTTATTTCTTTATAATAAAAAAAAGGAATATTGAATTAGCAAATTCATCGCAAAATTAGTCTTTAAATAATAGAATAATTATAGACTTTATACTAGTGGTTTGCTAAAATATAATTGGTGATAATATGATAAGGTGTCCAAATTGTACGGCTCAATTAGAGTTTGACGCAAGTATGCAACAAGTTCATTGTGAATATTGTGGCTCAACTTTTAATCCTAAAGAATTAGAGGTTGAAGTAAAGAAATCAAAAGAAGTACCAGGTACTGAAACATACGAAGGAAAAAGTTACAGTTGTTCTCAATGCGGTGCAACCCTTTTGACATTTGACGAAACAGCCATTACTTTTTGCAGTTATTGTGGATCACAGGCTATGATCGAATCTAAACTAATTAAAAAGACCAATCCACAATTTATAATTCCTTTTAAAAAGACCCAAGCAGAGTGTATAGAGGCGTACAAAAAGAAAATAGCAAAATCACTTTTTACACCTAATTATATGAAATCTGACGTTGTAGTAAGTAAATTTAGAGGAATTTATATTCCATATTGTATATATAATTTGTCATTTCATGACTACAGCATTAATCGAGGTGAAAAATATTCTCATCGCAGTGGGGACTTTGTTTATTATAATGAATATGATATAAAAGCTAAAATTGATGCCAATTATGATGGAATATCTTATGATATGGTTTCGAATCTTTATGATAATTTTACCCATGCTATTCCCCATAATTATAAAGAAGTAGAACCTTTCAACGTTAACTACTTAGCAGGTTATTATGCTGATACCTCTGACGTAGAAAATAATATCTATGAAGACAGCGCTATTACAATAGCTAATGTTGATGCTAAAGAAAGATTATTAAAACAAAAAGAATTTATACGTTACAATTGTCATAATCCAAAAGTTAACTTCCAAGTAGCAGACAAGAAAACTGGTTTATTCCCACTATATTTTTTAGCTATAAGAGATAAAAAAGAACAATATGTCAACTACGCTATAGTAAATGGTCAAACCGGAAAAATAGTTGTAGATTTGCCTGTAGATTTTAAAAAATATATTTTATTTTCTTTATTACTTACTATTCCCATCTTTTTCATACTTGATTTAAGTATTGTAATAGTACCAACAACTGTAACAATTTTTTCTATAATATGTGCTATTATTAGTCTAATAATCTCAATAGTTCAAATGAAACAAGTATATAATAGACAAACTCATGCTGATGATGAAGGCTACTTATTCGTAAATAAGGAAGGTCAGACTAAGCAATCAAAAATAAAATTTAAATATATTATTAAACAAATAATAGGTATCATAATTGGATTTTCTGTTCTCGTGTCTGAAGCAGCTGCGGATATCTATTATTATGGGGCAGCAATCTTTATTCTTTGTCTAGTAATATGGTCTTTTTATGACTTAGTAAAAGAGCATAACTTGTTAGTTTCAACTAAACTACCTCAACTAGAAAAAAGGGGAGGTAGTGAAAATGAATAAGAAAATATTTAAAATATTATGTCTTTTATTATTAATAATTATAAGTACTAAAAATGTAGCAGCCTTATCGCTACCAGTTGAAAAGAACGAAACAACAGGTTATAGTCTTGTAATAGAAGACGATGCTAATTTAATGAGTGAAGATGAATTAGATAAACTTCGTGCTGATATGCAACCCTTAACAGAATATGGAAATATTATCTTTAAAAGTATTTCTGAAAATTATACGAGTACTTCAGCCTATGCCTCTAACTTCTATCACGAGAGATTTTCAACAGCTAGTGGAACATTATTTCTAATTGACATGGATAATCGCTATATTTATATTTTTTCAGATGGCTCAAACTATAAATCTCTAACAACAGATAAGGCTAACATTATTACAGACAATGCTTATAAATATGCTTCTGATGCGAGATATTATGAGTGCGCTAGTCTAGCTTTTTCTCAAATAAATACCATTCTAAATGGTGGAAAAATAGCTGAGCCTATGCGACATGCTAGTAATATTTTTATTGCCCTAACACTTGCTTTCTTTATCAACTTCTTTATTGTATTAGCAAGTACAACTATAAAGAAAGCTAGCGCAAAGGAAGTATTAAACACAGCTTTAATTGATTTTACCGTTGGCGACATAATTATAAATCAAACCGGTCAACGTCGAGAGTTTTCACCACTATCCGATTCTTCCGGAGGCTCATCCGGCGGTGGCGGCGGCGGAGGAGGGGGTCATTCCTCTGGCGGCGGAGGTGGCCATCGTTTCTAAAAAAACATGTTTAAATAACATGTTTTTTCTTTAGAATTATTATGAAATTATATTAATAAATCTCTCCATCGTAATATCACTATGAATTGGATATCGAGGTATTAAAAATTTATTATCATCTCTTGTTGCTTTTCTATTTCCCCCTATAAAGGCAATCTTAAATCCTGCATCTTTTACTGCTTGAAGTGACTTGTCGCTATATGAATAAAAAGGAAAACAGAAAGATTCGGAATTTCCCAAAATACTAATTGATTTTTTTAAGTCAGCCAAAGCATCATCGTATGAATAACAATTTATTTGTCCCTTGCCACATGTACCATATTGGTGCATATCATTAGTATGTGATTGTACATCTAAATTTGGTGAAATATAATTATTTAAATTCCACCAGCCAGTAATTAAAAACAAAGTTGCATGAAGATCATATTTTTCAAGTAAAGGAATTAACTTATTCCCATTATGTTTCCCTGTTCCCATAGCTCCATCATCAATTGTAATTAACACTGACTTCTCAGGTAAATCCAATTCATTAAACATCCATTCCCTAAATTCAGACATAGTTAATGTCTTATAGCCATTATTTTTTAAATATAATAGATGTTCTTCAAATTTTTGTACTGTTAAACATATTCCTTCATTACAAGTTTCATTTTGATTTGGATCATAAAAGAAATGATAATTTAAAACAGGAATACCTTGTCCAGCACCATTTTTAATAATTGGAGCATTTTCCACCACTGATTCACCTTGGGCCATCTTTAAAATGTTTTCTAGGGTAGAATATTTTTTTATCTGATAACGATCAATTACCTCTTTACTATTATTTTTCTTTGACATTTGATTGGTAGAATTAAATTTTAAACCAGTCGTCTCATTTACTATTTCTATACATACACCAAGTTCTGTATTTATTTTATCAATAAAATCACTTTGATTTGCCGTCGTATATAATATTGCTTTATTTTTTAAATTAAGATCGCCATTTAAAAAACTTTTATATTCATCTAAAGTAATAGAATAATAGCCATTACTATTCAACATATTTATTTGTTCTTTTACATTATTTGGTTTTATACAATCATACTCATTACAATTATTACTAATATTTTCATAATGAATAACGCTTATGTTAGAGTTTTCTATTTTTCTTTTAGTTTTAATCTCTTTTACAGCTTTGTTTTTCTCTACTTGAAAAACTTTCCCCATATAATAAACTATATAATTATTATCTTTAATGTAGTAAACAGGAAGTGAAATATCTTCGTTTAATTCTACGATTGTTTCCCCATTTTTTAATAATACTTTTTTTTCGATTTCGATATTTTTATTTAATGGCAAATAATGATTATTTATTTGCTCTTTTTTATAACTATTAATTTTTTTAATATCCTTATAAAAAATATAGTATGGTGTG
>X371_Linnaeus_Two_toed_Sloth__coassemble_2738_pt1 | contig 4161 bp, 5 predicted proteins | sample X371_Linnaeus_Two_toed_Sloth__metabat2_low_PE_006 | metagenome-assembled genome bin X371_Linnaeus_Two_toed_Sloth
TCATCAAAAAAGACAAATAAGTTAAAATATTAACCTATTTGTCAACAGTCTGAAACTAAATCATATGATTTAGTTTTTTTAACATCTTTAATGATCAAAATTATTTTGCAACCATCTTTTCTAACTTTTCTATTACAAAGTACATCAAATAAGAAATAATTCCTAGGATAAATACCCCTGTAATAACTAAATCAATGTTAAATACTTGTGAGCCATACATAATTAAATAGCCAATTCCTTCCTTAGAAACAAGCAATTCTCCCATAATAACCCCAATTAAATTCATTGAAATATTTATCTTTAATGCACTAACAATATTTACTAAATTGCTAGGAAAAACTACCTTTGTAAAGATTTGATACTTCGTTGCTTTAAAACTTTTCATTAGCGTAAGATAAGTCTCATCTGTACTATTAAATCCATTATATATATTAATAATTGTAATAAAGGTACTAATTAACAATGACATAAAAATAATTGAATTAATACTAGCACCTACCCAAATAATTATTAAAGGACCAAGCGCCACTTTAGGTAATGAATTGAGAACTGTCAAATAAGGATCCATAATCTTTGATAAAATTTTACTATTCCAAAGTATTATAGCAACAATTAGTCCAATAACACTAGCTAATATAAAACTAATTAATACTTCATATAAACTAACCCAAAGGTGACTAAATAAACTGCCATCATTTATTAGAGTAATAAGTGTTTTACAAATCCTTATAGGGGAAGAGAATGTAAAAGTATTTATTAATTTAAATCTAGCCAATAATTCCCATATTACTAGAAAGAAAACCAATAATAAAATTCTGCTACTAATAACAATAATTTTTTCTCGTCTAATTTTACTTAAGTATTTCTTTTTTTCATCAGATATGGACATCTAAATCCCTCCAAATCATTTCATAATAAGAAGCAAAGTTTTTTGCACTACGATTTTTAATTGGAGTAGATTTATTTATTAATTCAATATTATATATTTTCTTTACAATACTTGGACGTTTTGACAATACTATAACTGTATCCGACATAGAAATTGCTTCTGAAATGTCATGACTAACCATAATTGCTGTTTTACCTTCTTGTTTAATTATATTATATATATCTTCCCCAATTGCTAATCTCGATTGAGCATCCAGCGCACTCAATGGTTCATCTAAAAGTAATATATCAGGTTTTGTTGCTAAAGTTCTAATTAAAGCTACTCTTTGTCTCATTCCGCCAGATAGTGAGCTAGGATACATATCTTTAAATTCATATAACCCATAAGTTTTTAATAATTCATTAACATATTCAATATTTTCGGTCGTTAGTTTATTAGCTACCTCTAGACCAATTAAACAATTATCTAAAATACTTCTCCAACTAAATAAACTATCATCCTGTAGCATATAACCAATTGTTAAATCCTTGTGGAAATAAACATTTCCACTCGACTTATTAGTTAATCCCGCTAATATAGATAAAATAGTTGATTTACCACATCCACTAGGACCGACAATTGTAATAAATTCATTCTCATAAACATCAAAGCTAATATCGTTTAAAGCAACAACATCACTATCCTTACCAAAGTAAGTTTTTCCTAAATTAGAAATAGTTAATAATTTATTCTTCATTATAGATTAAATCACTATATTTAACTTTTTCATCTATTGCACCATAATCCAACATAATATCTTGTAAATGATCAAATGACTTTTTACTAAATTTAGTTGTCTTAGGCCAAGCTTCAATACTTCTATAACGTGCTACTACTTTTTCTAAATCATTTAAAGATGTATCTGGAAACTGTGGAAGAATTACTTCTGCCACTTCTTTATCTGTATGTGTATGAACAAAATCAATTCCTTTTTGAATAGCTTTTGTAAAATCACGTATTACGTCCTTATTTTCTTTGATGTAACTATCTCTAGCTGAATATGAAGTGTAAGGAACAACACCGCCTAATTCCCCAATTGAAGCCACTACATAACCATAGCCGTTATTCTCTAAGTCTAGGGCATTAGGTTCACATAGTGTCTAAATAATCACTATCAACTAACAAAATAAAAGCAATAATAATAAAAGAATATATATTTCTATGATAGTAAAAATAGAGCATAGGCGTATAAATTAGAAGACTTTTCGCTTAACTCAATTATAATTAAGAACACATTTAAATAACTATCATATGATATTAAAGCAAGACCTATTCTTAAACTGTTAAAATACTAAAATAACACTCTAAGAAAGGGGTGATGCTTATGGAAATAACATATATGATTGTTGTCAGTGTTGTTACTTATATCTTAGGGGCCATAATTCAAATCTTTGTTAATAATGTTCCAAGTAAATATATCCCTATCAAAAATGTTATCATTGGCCTAATTAGTGCCTGTATATGTTACTGGTTCAAGATAGAAACAAACTTTCTTCAAGCAGTAGTTCTTTGTCTCATCTCAGCATCAGCCGCCGACAGCATCATAATTCATTTAAAAAATAATAAGAAAGATCAAAATAAAAAAGATAAAGAATAATTCATTAACAATTCAACTATCTCATTCCACTAATAAACCAGTTACTATATCTAACTGGTTTTTATATATTATAAATAGGCCTCGTTCCCCTCCACACTATAGAACTTTAAATTATAAAAGATTGGAGGGTTATCATGTTACATATGCCAAAGCGAAGAAAACAAAAAGACAATCCTTACACAATAAGTTATAATGATATAACTAATACTTATACTATCACTTTTGCCGATAATAAAAGAAATCACCACACAATTACTGTTTCTAAAGAAATATATAATGCCATGAACACGTTTGAATTAGAAGATATTTCACAAATGCATGAATATGAACGTCATATCGAACATTCTGAAATTCACGAAAATAATATTAACTCAAGGGTCAAAAATAAGAAACCATCTTTAGAAGAAAACTTTATCCAAAATATCACAAAAAAAGAAGTAAGACAAGCTGTAAATAGTTTACCTAAACTACAACGCCAACGAATAAAAAAATATTATTTTAAAAATAGAAATGAAAGAGAAATTGCCAAAGAAGAACAAGTTAGTCAGCAAGCCGTACATAAGTCATTACAATTAGCTAAAGAAAAGTTAAAAAGTATTTTAACAAAATAGACTTGCTTTTACATAAATTTATTCCAAGGTGAGAAAAGAACTTGTTTTCTCACCTTATTTATTTTTCTAAAAATTAGTTATTAAACATACTCTTAATTATGAAAGGACTGATTTTTATAACTCCAAAAATTTTTTCTAATCTAGAAAATCTCTATACCGAACTTTCCCTAATTATCAATAATAAATTATATCTTGAAAACATTATCACTTATCAAACATTTAAACAAGTAGAGGAGAAATTACTTAATTCTTAGGTCGAGGTGACAAATATAGATTTATATACTATAAGACAAAAATTAAATGCTGGCATTCCACTAACTAAAATTCCTCTACGGGTAACTGATTATTCTAGAGTATCGACTACTAACAAACTTCAACAATCATCTCTGAAAAACCAAGTCGAGCATTTTGATAAAATGATTAAAGAAAATAAAGAATGGACTTATATACCGGGGTATATTGACAGTGGAATAACAGGAACTAGTGATATTAAAAGAGATAATTTTATGAAAATGATTGATGACGCTAAGAAAGATAAATTTGATCTTATAATAACCAAAGAGATATCTCGTTTTTCTCGAAATACTCTTGATAGTATTAAATATACTAGAAAACTCTTAGAATATGGAGTAGCAGTTTTATTTATTAATGATAATATCAATACCGCTTTACCTGATTCGGAACTTCGCTTAACTATTATGGCCTCCATGGCTCAAGATGAAATAAGACGTCTTTCGGAACGAGTAAAGTTTGGTATGCAATCAGCTATCAACAGAGGAACTATTCTTGGTAATAATATGCTTTATGGTTATAAGAAAGATAAACAAACTGGAAATTTAATTTTAATTACTGACGAAGCCAATCTTGTTAAAAGAATTTTTACTATGTATGGAATAGAGTCTCTTTCAATAAGTAAAATAGCTAAAATATTAAATGAGGAAGGCAAAAAGACGGCTCAAAACAAAGCTTGGACAACAACTACAATTCGTCGTATGTTAAAGAATCCCAAATACAAAGGTTATTAT
>X371_Linnaeus_Two_toed_Sloth__coassemble_3179_pt1 | contig 3683 bp, 3 predicted proteins | sample X371_Linnaeus_Two_toed_Sloth__metabat2_low_PE_006 | metagenome-assembled genome bin X371_Linnaeus_Two_toed_Sloth
GAAGCATCTTGCGACCAACCAAAAGATCTTTTTGATGAATATTTTGTTGATAATTCTATATTACTCATTTTCTACCTCCCCATAGTTTGTAATTAAAACCTCAATTGTATCATTTTTATTTTTTCTTCTATAATTAGAATTATTAAAAGTATTTTCTATAATATATACATTATATTTTTTTGACCACTCAGTTAAAACTTCATTTTTTCTATCGTTAGCTATCAACACATTAGATAGAGCAAATTTTATTCCTCTAGAATTTAAATTATCCAATATATTTAGCAATTGTTTTTCATCATCAATAGTCCAATCTTTTACACCACGATTACCGTCATTATAACTACCAGTTGTAATTAAATATGGTGGATCGCAATAAACAAAATCATCTTCTCCCAAATTTGAAAAATCAAAATCTACAAACTTCTCTTTTGTTATTTTTATGTTAATATTATTTAACTTATCAACAAATTGTTTTAAATTTTTCTTTGTATTTGGATTATAAGAACTTCTATTTTTTCCAAACGGTGTATTATATTTCATACTTTGATTAAATCTTATTTGATAATTAAAACTATACAAAATTAAAGTGTAAAAGTCTAAAATTCTTTCATCTTCATTTTTGTATGTGTGATGATTATATTTGTTCCTTAATTTTAGAAAAGCTTCTGAATTTTCTTTGTCCAAATTATTAAGATTAATGTTATATTCAAGCTTATCAATCACTTCATTTGCTGTATTATCAGAAAAGTAAGTCATTAATTCACATAACGGCTCAATTACATCATTATAAATTACAGTTTCTGCATTAACATTAACTCCTACATTGAATCCACCACCAAATAAATCTACAAATGTATTTATTTTTTTAGGAAATTTTGGAATTATTTGATTTAGTATTTTATACTTACCTCCAACATAATTTAATGGGGATTTTATATATACATCATTCATTTTAATCACCATTTATCCTTTTTATAGAAGAATCAAAGTATTTTTCATCTAATTCAAAACCTATATAATTTCTATTAGTTTTAATAGCACTAATTGCTGTAGTTCCTGACCCCATAAATGGATCTAAAACTAAATCATCTTTGTTGCTATGTATTTTTATTAGATATTCTATTAATTTTAATGGTTTTTGCGTTGGGTGATATCTTTTACAACCACCACCACTTTCAGAAGGAATAGCAATAACGCTACTTTCATATTTAGCATTTTGTCTGTTATATGTCCATTTCCCTGGTTTCACAAACCAAATAATCATTTCTACATCAGGAACATATCTTCTATCTCTATTTCTAGGCATTGGATTAGTTTTTTTCCAAATTAAAGTGTCTTTATAAACAAAACCAAGACTTTGTGCATAATTAATTATTTCAGTTGCCTTCTTAAAATCATTAAATACTAACAATGAGCCACCTTTGTTTAATAATTCATAAGATTTTTTTATCCAAGGTTTATTATTAAATTCTTTATCCCATTCACCAAAATCAGTACCTTTTCTAGGATTTTTTCTATCTTTCATTGTATGAAATTGTGATTTTTTTGAAATTACATATGGAGGATCTGCAATTATCAAATCAACTTTTATATTTTCTTTTATCATTTTATTCATACCTTTATTACAATCTATGTTATATATATTGTTGATTTCCATCATTACACCTCCAAATCATTTTTTCTTATATATCTATTTTACCATAAAAAAAGACTTTTTTCTTAACATTTCAAAAAAATATAGTTATTATGATATAATAAAAAAAATTAGCATTAGGAGGTTAGATTATGGAATTGCGAAATTTGGGTATCATTTATAATAAAGTTCCAAATTTTATGAACTATACAGATGGTAAAATTATTGAACTATTTGTCATTCATGATAATAATGAGTCTTTCTTTTTGGTAAATGTTGATTTTATTGATTCTAGTGGTAAGAAGAAAACAGGACTATTTAATATCGATATAATAAATAATAAATTAAATTCTTTGCGTAAAGAAGATTGCATTAAATATTTGGAATATTTAGACCTAGTATTAAATAAAAATATTTTTTTAAAAATTAAAAAATATATTGAAAACAGTAAAAAAGATAAAGAATTAATAGAATATAATAATCATTTCGTTTTTTTTGACAAAAATTCCGAAATAAATAAAATAAAGTCTGAATCTACAACAACTTTTAGTGATAATCAAAAAACTATAGAAAATAATGTATGTATTTTGCATTGTTCCCCAGGGTTAAATACAAATTATGCAAAAATTAATAATACTCTAATAAACAAAGATGACTTTATAAATATAGATTATTCTACTAAAGTTGATTTAAAAATTCGAATAGAAGATAAAGAATATACTGACTTTGGAAATATAAAATCCACAATTAATAATGATTGTGAATTATCATTTTTAATTGAACCATTGGAGGCTAGTTTATTATCAAAAAGTTTATTAGATAATTTGAATTTTAATAAAATATCGCCAGGTGAAATTATAAATGTAATGCTAAATACAACAAAAAACGCAAAAGTTGGGAAAATTGATTATACAGATAAGAGAAAGAGAAAATTTAGATATATTACTGTTTTAAATAATTACGAAATTAATGTTGATGAATTATTTATTGGAGACCTAATTTTTTCAAAAAAAATTAAAGAAGTGGAAATTAATAAAATAAAGCCATCTTCATCAAAATTTACATATATATCCATATACATTATTGCTGACAATATATCCGATGCCAAGGATATAGCAGTAAAAAAAATCAATAATATTAAAAATTTTATAGAACTCATTGAAAAAAATAGTTCAATCTATCATATGTATAATAAAAGTTCTGCTTTATCAAATTGGGATATAGATAAATTATTTATAGACTATAAATTAAGTGAGCAATTTTATATTTATAATATATTTGATAGTTCACAATTTGTTTATGGTTCAAATAAAAATTTTACAATAAAAAATTATGGATTATTAACAAATGAAAGTGAGATTATCAAATATAAAAATCAGCTAGAAAAAACAATATATAATTATAGTGACCAAAAAAACAAATTATTTAATGCAATATTTTGGTTGAATAAAAGTCTTGAAGTAATTAATACTGATTTATACCACTCTGTCATTTATTTAAATATTGCAATAGAATATACTACCAATAATGAAAAATGTCCAACATTAGAAGAGGACTATCCAGATTTAAAAGATACATTAATTGAAATAAAAGAATTAATAGAAAATAAAAACATAGACAGTAAATTAAAAGAAATTATTAATAGCAAATTTAATTCTATAATTAACGATAATTCAATTAATAAACGTTTTTATTCAATGTTGAAAAGATTAAATATTGAATTTTCAGACAGACATATAGATAATTATAAAAACATACGAAAAGCTAGAAATGATATAATACATAATAACAATGAGATTAATATCACTCAACACGATATTATTGACTGTTATATGCTTGTATCAAAAGTTGTATTTTATAAAATAACGGAGGATCAAAATGAATATATATAAAAATATTATCAATGTCGCAAACTATTATAAAACAGATAATAGTATAATTAATAAACATATTGAACTATCAAGTAAAGTGCAAGAATTAAAAAGTGACATGAGTTACTATACATTTTTCGGTTTAGTTGATGCAAATTCGAGTTATTATTTCTATGCTC
>X371_Linnaeus_Two_toed_Sloth__coassemble_3454_pt1 | contig 3449 bp, 2 predicted proteins | sample X371_Linnaeus_Two_toed_Sloth__metabat2_low_PE_006 | metagenome-assembled genome bin X371_Linnaeus_Two_toed_Sloth
CCAATTGCCTTAGGAAGTGAACTTCTGTTTTGTTGAACATAACTTTGTCCGGCTAGTTTTAATTGATCTTCAGCGGTTACATAGTGTTCTTCTTTAGCATTTTGAATAATACCATTTATAGCAACCATAGCTACTACGGATAAAATCCCTAGGATGGTGACGGCGGCCAATACCTCGACTAGGGTAAATCCTTCATCTTTCTTCTTTACTGCTTTCATATACTCCCTCTATTATATTCATAATACTACATTCTATGATATTTTACAATAAAGAAAAGCCCTCTATTGGGAAAAAATGGCGAGAGTTATTTTTGTTTAATGTAATTTACTTGTTTACTTTCATTAATGGCAATATTAGATTTATTTATTCTCGTTTCCGTCCTAGATTTTCTGCTTCAATGAATATTTATTTTTCTATTGTGGTCTATATCTATAATTAAATATGTTAGAATTTTTTTAAAACATAACATTTAAAAGTTTATTTGTTATTTTATGAAGAGTAGCTAACTTCTGCTTAGTTTATAATAACTATTTACCTTATATCTAATATCTGGTTTATTTATTAGGAAAATTACTTATAAAAAAAGAGACATTAGTTGTCTCTTATTGCAATTCTGCTAAATAATATTTTATGTCATCTTTTACAAATATTAATGTCGCACTATTTTGATAACTAGCATATTTCTCATCAGTATATGTCCATGTTACTTTTACTTCATAGGCGGAATATTTCTTTCCACTATATACGTATTCTGTTGGAGAAATACTTGAGATTGTTACGGCATCAACCATTGGTAGATCTTGCTTTCTTTCATCATAGATATTACTTTCAACATATTTATAGTATGTATCTTCGGCATTTACTAAGAAGTTAGTAAGACCAGCTGGGAGAATAAAGTCTACTCCTCCAACATCTGTTTTGGCCGTTTTATCATCTAGGGAATAAAAATCATAAATAAACATTTCTGCTATTTTTTTAACATAGTCTTCTTCAACTACTTCGTCAGCTGTTAAGATTTTTTCTAATTCTTCAAACATTGCTTTGTATTTCTTATCTTTGTTATCCTTTAACTTATAACCATATGCATCTATTGACTTTAAAACTTTAGCTTCTCTTACTTCATCCCCAGTTCCTATTTTTTTGGCAACGGCTACGGCAATGAATATTATTGCAACAATGGCAATAATTGTAAGTGTAACTATTAAAATCATTTTTGGCTTTTTCTTTAATTTCATAATATCTTCCCTCCTACTCTTTATCTAAATTGACTTCTTCTTTTGGCTTTAATAAATCAAAAACTATTATGTCGTTTGAAACATCTAATAATTCTGTAGCGTATGTATTATTATTTTTTATTTCTTCCTCACTTATTGCTTCATTTACAAGTGATAAATATTCTCCCTTTTGACTGTTATAGTAAACTTTATTAGTTACCCAGTTTCCATTAGGAAAAACGACAATATTATTTTCTTTGATATTGAAGATATCATGGCCTAGAGCGTATTGGTTATAAAAACCAAACATATTTCCTAGTGTTGGCATAGCATCATACATACCCATAACATTTTTAACTTCTTGATTTAATTTAGTACCCTTCATATCCTTAGTCCAAATTATAAATGGTACTTTTCGTCCTAATTCATATTGGTAGGAATCATATTCAATATAGTTTTCATCATTCTTATCTAAGATATCATCTGTTTCTTTATCATAGTTATTTTGATAATTATATTCTTTGCGAGAAATTCTAGCATCATGATCACCATAGATTACTAACACCGTATCTTCTAGTAGGCCGGCTTCATCTAAGCCATCAATTAACTCCCCTAATGCTTCATCAGCATAATGGTAAGATTTATAATAATTACCTAATTTTGTTCCTTCTAAGTAAGGATGAATTACTTCTTCCTGTTGGCCTTGTTCATTTGTAACAGTCTCTTTTATATCAACTGGAAATTCTCCATACTTATCAGTATCTGAAAATGGTGTGTGATTTGATAACATGATCATTAAGCCATACCAGTTATCATACTTTTTATCAATTTTCTCTAATTTTTTTATTGATTGAGCAAAGAATTCCTTATCACTTAATCCTAAACCGATAATATTATCATCAGTTATTTCATAGTCAGCTTTACTATAAAAACGATCATAGCCTAAACTATTATGCATAGCTCTTCTATTCCAGAAGTCAGCATTATTAGCGTGCATACTAAAGGTATAATAACCTTTTTCTTTTAATAGTGATGGTGTACTTATGTATTTCCTATCGGAATAGGAAACAAAGGCAGTTCCACTCTTGGTTGGCATAAGGGAAGTATTAAATGTTAGTTCGGCATCAGAGCTTGTTCCAACACTTACTTGTGAATAGTAATTTGAAAAATACATTCCTTCATTAACAAGTTTGTTTAAAGTTGGGGTTACTTCCTGTCCGTTGAATTTCATACCAATTGCATTTGATTGCATGCTTTCAGCATGAATAACTAAAACATTTTTTCCAGCAAAAACATTGGTGTATTCATTTGTTTTTGTTTCTTCTCGTTTTTCAAAATATTCAGTAAAGTTTTTATGGGCTTTATCATAACCGAACATTGAATTTATAGTTGGCTGAATTGTTGAAATAACATCATTTCCTTGATAAACATAAATACCAAAGCATTTTACTATATATTCTTTATTCCATTGTTTAACTAGTCTTGAGACATCTGTTGGGGTTAATGTTAATGCAAAAATAGCAGCAAAACATATTCCTGTTATTAAAGTAGCAAAACATTTCTTTTTACGTTCAGAACGAACCTCGATTCTTTTATAATAATTTTGCTTTTTTAATTTACGATTTAAGACAAACATAATAATTGGCGATATAATAAAAATTAAATCTTTCAATTGAATTACATTTTCAGTAACAGCATCACCTACTTCACCAACATATTGTGTTAGTGATAACATTGATAAAGAAGCAAATGATGTATAGTAAGTATAATATACGGAATTTATTGTACAAATTGCTGTTAAAATAATATTAAATGTTATGTAATAGGCAAAACGATGCTTTGGTTTCAATAAATAACCAAAGGAACCAATCGTTATAACAACAGCGGTATCAGCAAGTATGGCTTGAATAGAAAAAATACTATCAAGAGTAGGCATACAAAAGCTACGTAATAGACTAGCATTAATGACACCAGTAATAATAAATACAATAAATAAAATATTTTCTTTAAAATACTTTTCAATTAAATGATCATTTTTAACTGATTTTATTCCTTTTTTTATTTTATCTTTGAGATTATTAAATCCATTTTTTATCCTTTTCATATTTATACCTCACTATTTTATTATATCACTCTACATTACATTTTTCAATCGGTGGTAAAAATAAAAAGAATGATCTTTGTAGAGTTACAATTGATGTGACACCACTCATATACAAAAAAAGCAAAAAATCC